>Ga0209475_10000405_pt1 | contig 94800 bp, 90 predicted proteins | sample tdDd471_FD_187128 | JGI IMG/M metagenome (GOLD analysis project Ga0209475, IMG submission 187128) | Marine sediment microbial communities from the Atlantic coast under amendment with organic carbon and nitrate - tdDd47.1 (SPAdes)... | ecosystem: Environmental > Aquatic > Marine > Coastal >... | reverse complement strand
AGGAACGTGTGCAGTGGAGGAACTACCAGTCCCGCTACGAGGCGCAGCAGGACATTTTGGAATACATTTCCATGTTCTATAACAGTCGCCGTCTGCACTCATATCTGAATTACATGAGTCCCAATGACTATGAACGGCAATTTAATGGAGCGGAAGGAAGCGGCTTAACTGGGGTGTAACAAAACCCTTGACCACGTCATAACTAGTATATGCACGGAACGCCAAGCCCAATAATCGTATAACCATGTGCGTCATCAACCTAAAGCGAACCAACAAATGACTACGGATCAGACATGTCGCAGGGAAAAATCAGCTTTAAAGGATATATTGTAGGAGAAGGGCGAAGCGGAACCACGCTTTTTTCCGCCATGTTGAATCGGCACAGCGAAATTTGTGTCACCCCTGAAACTCATTTTTATCGATGGATTAGTTTATATTCAGGCGGTCCATCTGGCTTTATTTCAAACTACCCAGAGTCATTGCGCGAAATATTTAAGTACATGAATTCTACTAGTGTATGGACTCCCGATCCAAAACCAATAATTAGAAAATATCCGACTATACGCTCTGTGAATGATATAAATCTGCTTTTTCTCGCAATGGGAGATCTCATCGCAAAACAGATCAACAAAACTTTTTGGCTGGAGAAGACACCAAGCCATATTCGAAATATTCCATTAATTGATCAATTGCATCCTGGACAAAAGGTTATTTGTATTGTCAGAGATGGGCGGGCAGTCGCTGAATCACTCACCCGAATGGATTGGGCTAGTAATGATTATATTGAAAACTGCCTACGCTGGTTATTTACAATGCGGATTTACCAGCGGTTCCTAGAAGACCGTGCAAATACCCTTACGATACGTTATGAAGATATTGTTAATTATACTGTGGTTTCACTTAAACGTGTTTGCACGTTTCTTGAAGTCAGCTATGAATCATCGATGCTAAAACAAAGCACAAAAGATGCCTACTTGATTGAATCCGGTCATCAACACAAGAACAAGATAATGGGGGAGATTGATCCAAGTAACATTGATCTTTGGAAGAACCAGATATCCAGGGAAAATATTATCTATTCAGAACACCTGTTAGGGAGTGAACTAAAAAAATGGGGTTATGAGACAAGTATTTCATCGTTGGCTAATAAAAATAGAATTTTGATATCGCCATTTCCACCTTCGAATCAAACTCATCATATAATAGGTAATTTTGTTCGCGATCTATTAAAAACGGAACCGGATTTATGGCTAGATAACACTATAAATATCGGGGAAAAGGTCGTCAAACTGCCATTATATTGGTTTCAATTTGAGGAATTACTTCCAGCTAGATTTAGTGAACAAGAAAACCAAAAAAGTAACCGCTATTTTTATACCGCACTATTTAACCTCACCAAAATACTACTGAATAAAAAAACACGTTTTGTCCTTTACTATCATCCAAAACATTATGATAATTGTCGCTGGAGAAAAAAAAGACTAATAATTGCTTTTGCAATTAGAGCAGCTTGGAAGATTATTGTCCCAATGAATGATTATTCAAGCTTAGAACAGTGCTACGGAACCATTAAGCCAAGGCAAAAGTATGCTGTTCAACCAAATTGATTTATTCGGTTTTGTATTAAGTGCTGATATTAAATGAAAAATAGTATTTCAATAGCAATTCCTACATATGATGGTGATCAGACTTTAGATGTGTGTCTGAAGAGTCTTTCAAAAGAAAGTTTTTCCAAAGAATACAGAGACATAATCATAGTATCAAATGGACCAAAGACACGCTCTGAAAATATTCTGAAAAAATATGAATTTCCTATAGCGACAAAACATCTACATTTAGATCAAGCAAGTGTCTCGAACGCGAGAAATGCTGCGCTAAAAAGTTCCTTAAGTGATATGGTGCTTTTTTTTGATAACGACATGACATTTTCAGGCACAACACTTGCCGCATATGCGGACGCAATAAATCAATATGGACCGGACCATTTTTACGGCGGTCCAGTATCGCCTGATTATGAATCTCCACCACCTCTATGGCTGATTGATTATTTGCCGCGAAGTGCGAAAGAATATTCTCTTGGACCAGCAAATAAAGAGATAGCAGCGCCTATTTTTCTTGGCGGAAATCATGCTGTGCCCAGAAGACTAACCCTGGAAAATGCCATGTACGATTCAGATGGCTCGATAGGTAAAAGTGGTCTTATTGGCGAAGAAACGCGGGTGCAAGAAAATCTTCTTTCGAAGAACATTACCGGGATTTATGTTTCCGGCGCGTTGAGTTATCACTATGTGCCAATCGACAGATGTACACCTGAATGGGTGCTCCATAGAAACTACAGGACCGGATTTACAGCCGGTAAAAGAGATGTCCAAGGAAAATGCAGATTGGTTGGCGTACCATGCTGGGTGATTCGAAGAATACTGTCTCTCTACTTTCAATTTTTCATCGGGCGAATACAACGGAAAGATGATCACGAACTCTTTAAGACGAGATACCAATTAATGTACTATTTGGGGATAGTCAACTCGAAAATAAAGCCAGAGGACCTTCCGGATGTACACTTAATAAAAGCCAAGTAGCTCATCAGATATATACGACTACTTGAGAAAACTGTTTATGTAGTGTGACGCAGAAGATATAAAAGCTAGCCATGGTCGAATGCCGTAGGGTTTTAATTTAACAGCATCAAATGAAAAGCTGATGGCTTTTTTAAAGTTCCTTGAATTGCGAGATAGAAAGCTAATATTAATCAGAGTCCGCAATAATCTCCTTCTAATTGCTTTATGATACGGTTGCCAAGAACTGGCCGATAGCATTTGGTATAGAATTGGAGGTTCCCAGTCCGATAAATTTTTTCCGTCATGTGAAACGGTCCCAGGATAACGTCTGTAAACAAATACTGCTACTGGTGAAAAAACAAGATCGGCCTCTTTGGAAAGTCTCCAGTATAATTCGGTATCAACGCCCTTGTTTAATGATGCGTTAAAGTATCCAATTTTTCTTAATAGTTTATTTGAAATAATGCAACTTCCCATTGAGCATAAATTTCCCTCCATAAATTGATCAACCGGCCTTTCCAGCCTGACAGGACTATTTGTTTCATATGCCTGGTTGATATATTTAAACCGATTTTGATGTTGGGGATAGAACGTCTTCGACTCCTTACCCTTTCCAACATGCTCAATATAGAAATCTCCGCTTATCCATTCAATAGTGGAATTATTTTTAATGGCATCCCAAAGTAACGCTATCGCACCTGGTAGCCAATAATCATCGGAATCAAGAAATGCAATCCACTCCGAAGTGGATGTTTTTAGCGCCATATTTCTTGAACCGGCGGGTCCGTGATTTGTCGATAAGAATAGTGCATTTATCCAGCTATACTTCTCAGAAAAGCCCTTTATGCAGTCAATGCTTTCACTATCTGATGATGCATCATCTACTACAATTAGTGATGTAACGATATTATTCTGATCCAGGTAACTCTTCTCATTTATTACACTCTCGATTGCAGATTTAAGATATTCTGGCGGTGTATTATAACAAGGCATAACGACATCCAATGTTGTTATGTTATCTTTAGTGTTGCTTTTATTGATGGCCAACATTCAGAATATCTCTGCTTTTATCATTCGATAACAACACCACGGTTATTATGGTCATCAAATATAAATGATAATGATCGGTTAATTGCACCTTCCATCTCCTTCATATGCTGGGAGATATTATTAGATTCTCTGAATAGATCGTTATCAAACACAAGTAACATGAGTTCACCCATCTCAGAATAGTCATTGCAGCAATATATAAGTTCTTTCTCTGCCGCGACCTGGTACACCGGATAACTGGGATAGGTAGATTCCCAGCCATTTATTGTAAAAACGGGCTTACGAAAACTTAATGGTTCCAGGATATTGTGGTTTTTCCCCATATAGCATAAGTCACCACTATAAAAGAAGGCCTTAAGCTCGCCAATGGTATCGAGGATAATTAAGTCAATGTTTTCAATACCAGCACTTTCCATCTTGCTCTTGTAACGAAAAGTTAATTCACTCTCAATAAGTATTGAGTTGATATTTTTCATTAATACCTGATTTTCAGGATGTCTGGGAGCAAATACGGCGATAAGATCTTGGTGCTTGTTTTTTAGATTATTGAACAAACCTAGCAGCTGAGAGAATTCCGAAAGATCAGTAATACATCCAGCGACAAATACGGGTTTCTTGGTGTTTATGAGGCTATCAATGATATCGGTGGTTACGGCATCATGAACAATTGGTCGTTCATTGATAATGGAGTCGAACTTCATGTTTCCCGTTACAGATATTTTGTCAGGATCGGCACCCTTGGCTATGAGGCTATCCCTAACGTGTTCGGTTTGAACCGTGATCTTATCAAAAGAGGCAATATAGTCACGATCGAAGAGTGTTTTTTCAATAGTATCCATACGACTGGCCGGTTTATATCCATATAACCAGCCATTAATTAGATAAGCGGGTTTGTTTGTATTTTTTACTGCCCGTAAAAGACTGTATGAAAATCTGCAGGGCGCATCATGTAAAGCGCAGGGAATCTCACATACGACCAGCAGGCTGGGTTGGAGGTTTTTACAGAGATATTTGCAGTCATCGATTTCACCGGTTAGCTCGACAACAATGGCATCAGGGTAATGCTTTAGATAACTCTTCTTGTAACAATCCCGGTCGGTTAGCAACACCAGTTGTTGAGGTTTTTTGCTGAGATAATCTATGAAGGGTCGGCAAGCATTCAATTCACCGATAGTCGAGCAAAACACCCAGAGGTATTCTGCAGCTGCTGAATAATTGTAGATGCGGTTTTCTACAGTATTATCAGAATGCTCAGCCGTCAGATTGTTGAGGTAATTAAGAGTATAGAAGGTTGACCACTTAATTTTTTCAAGAAGTTTGTGCATTGTACCGCTCTCGTCCCTGGCTTGAAAAATGATTGGCGGAAAATCAGTTAATGGAAGTCAGAATATTCTGTAGTTCAAATGATAAAGCATACGGATACTATTCGACCACTTGGTGTGCCATTCCATGACTTTTCCATAAAATTCAATATTGGTAATGCTGTTGTCTGCAAAAAGTTTCTGAAAAATTTCCTGCCGCATTAAAAACGCGGGAGAACTGGTGTTAATGGTTTCATCATAGGTGGTTTTGAGGATCACAAATGTTCCACCTTGTTTAATACAAATATCCGATGCGACTAACTTGGCATCATAGTAGTACTGGTAGATTTTTCCATCTTCTCGGTGGCAGAAATCACTGAGGAGTCCTGAGTAGAACCTGCCCTGGTCGTTATCTATATGCACGGCTGTTCCCTGGGATGATTTCCACCCGGCATTTTCAAGCTCACCATATCCGGCGATCGCCTGGTGTACATCGGATGGTGCAGTGATTTCCAGTAACGACGTTTTCACCCCTTCTTTTTCAAGACGGTTACGTTGACGTTTCAGATTGTGCCGAAGATTTTTACCTCTTGCAGACCAGTACACATCATAAGTGGTGTCAGTCGGAATGTCTGCAGTCTGGATATAATCCAAAGTGCGAATTCTTTTGCCGTCTAACGGTCGGGGATGAATTACCGGGTCTTGCTGTGTGATGCCAATTTGCAGAACAATACCAGGCAGTTTACCAGCCAATTTCCGAAGGAGTTCTTCCGTTCCGGCGGGATCTTTCGTAATCCACATCCCAACCGGCGATTGGGAGGGTTGCAAGGTATCCCAGACGCCGAATTTTTTTCGATGAATAATTGCCATTGCGACCACATCATCACCTTGTTCATAGATGGCCAAACGCTCTTGGCCACTGCCGAATGATGCCAGGGAGTGAGTCACAAATGCGGAGTTTAATACCGGACTGTTCGCTGCCTCCCTGTTCAATGCGTCCCATTTGTCCCTGTGTTCAAAAAACTTCTCTGCAGGGAGAATTCGCCATGCCATATGATTAAAAGTCCTTTATTTTTTAGTGTTTACTGTAATTATTATTGATCTCAAAATAACTATCGGTGTTTGGTTTTGGCTGTATCAGCGATGTCATTAATTATGGTAGAGGCCATGTGTTCCAGATCAGCCCTTGTGAATTCCTGGTGGCAGGGAATCTGTATCAGGTGTCGGCTGTAGTGGCTACTGATGTCACAGATATTATGGTCACCCTTATTCCAAAGCTGCTCCCATCTAAGCAGGGGCAGGCCTTTAGCCCTCAGTTTGTAAAAGATAGGATCAGGGGTCTGTACCAGCAAGGGGAATACATAGGGTACGGTAGATTCCGCGAGATCTCGAAACAGTGGTTTATACAGCTCAGAGCCTGAAAATCGCTCCATTAGAAACAAGTAGTTTTCTTTCCGACGTTCAACAATTCGATTTGTTGATAAAAATTTCATCAGGATTCGTGTGCATAAAGAGCCTTGCACGTGTATCCATCTCGGATCAAAGTCGACCCCTCCACAGGAAGCAGCTGGAGCCGTTTGGATTGTTTTTCCCTTGTTGTGTCGATTGGTCTTGATCCTGTTCCATAGATAATTTTTTATTGATAGTGGTATAAACAGTAGCCAATTCAATATGTTAAGCTTGTTGTGTCTAAAAGATATTTCCAAGACATTGATTAGGGACTGCAGCTCGAAATTTCTACCACCGGGTCTCAGGTTTTCATCTGACAGCGAGTGTTTTGCTGAAACCAGGCACCCCCCATCAAAAACAGGAAAAAATTTCATGATACTGCCTATAGCATAATCACCATAGCTGCCAACAGGTTTGTCACCCACCTTACCGAAAAAAGCATGTGCACAATCTTCAATCATCGTCAGGTTGTGCTCATCACAAAATGAGCGTAGTTCTGACAAGGGTTGAGTAAATCCGAAATAGTGGGTGACCAGTAGGGCCTTGGTTTTTCCGCTCAATTTTGAGCGAATATCCGCTATATCAGCATTCATGTTCGGCTGGATTTTGTAGAAAACCGGGATTCCCCCCACATTTACAATGGGCGTAACCATGGAGTTACAGTGATAACCAGGTACCAATACTTCATCACCAGGCCCGATCCCCTCATTTTCAATGGCTAAAGCGATAGCCATTCTGCCACTTGTGGTGATTAGAGGCGGGCTGACGTCAAGTAGGGTGGCTGACTGGGTATTACCTCCCAGAAATGCACCAGCGGATAGAACCGGGTTGGCCGATAAATTTATCTTATCAAAGCCCTGATGGGGCTCGATCTGATCTGAAAAGGCGACTTCCTTTTGATTCAAGTCTGGTTCCTTCCGGCTGATTAGTGCCGATATTTATGTTTTTATGTCTGCTGAATCATACCATACAGGTTTGTAGAGGGATTCGCGCTAACTGGAAATGGGGTCAGGAATTTGCCTAATAAGTGTATTCCCGTGGATATAATGAACGCTATAATAATGGGAGTTTATTCAATTGCTTATCTAATTAATAAGTCAGTTTTTATAATTTTTAAAGTATAGATGGATATGTCAAATACTGGAGATATGAATGGTTAATCTGGAAGACATTATTGAAATAGTTGCTGATGTCCTGCAACTGGGGAAGCGGGCGGAGGCATTTGAAGAATCGACACCACTTTTAGGTAGCATACCGGAATTTGATTCTATGGCTGTTGTGTCGGTTATTACCTCAATTGAAGACAATTTCGGTATTACTGTAGATGATGATGAAGTCAGCGCGGATGTTTTCGAAACATTGGGTAGCCTTCACAGGTTCGTTCTGCTCAAGATAAATGACTGAGAATCAATAAGTTAATGTATTCGTTCTATTTTTCAGGACTTTCCGGAAAATTACTAGTAACACACTATCTTCCAGAACACCCGCAAAAACCGCATGCCTGGGTCCTTGTCTTCCCCGCATTTGCCGAGGAGATGAATAAGTGTAGGTCGATGGTGAGTGCGCAAGCCAGGAGCCTGATGGTCGCCGGCTTATCGGTAGTGGTGCCTGACCTCTATGGTACCGGCGATAGTGAAGGGGATTTCGTTGATGCTGATTGGTCAGTCTGGCGAACTGATATGCAGAGGCTCATCAAATGGATAAGAGGGCAGGGCGCAAATTCTATCAGCTTTTTGGGTATTCGTGCCGGTTGTCTGTTGGCTGCCGATGTTGCTATGACTCTGGATCAACCCCCGGATAAGATCGTTTGCTGGCAGCCCGTGAGTGATGGAAAGCAGGCGATAACCCAGTTCCTTCGTTTGAAAGTAGCGGCTGAGATGATGAATGGTGGACAGGTTACGGTGGGAGATTTGCGGGCGTTGGTTGAAAAAAGAAAAAAGCTGGAAGTTGCTGGTTATGAAATATCACACAGCTTGATTCATGAAATTGATCAGCTGACGCTGGAAGGGCTGATGAACCACACGCAAAACCTCTTTTGGTTGGAAGTAGTAGCGAATAAAAATAAACCACTTCCATTGGGTTCGCGCAAAAAAGTAGATGCTCTAGTCGCTAACGGGCAGCCTATTAAAAGCTCAACCGTCGCAGGTGATGCATTCTGGTCCACCCAGGAGATCACGCATGTCCCTGAATTAATTACAGTTACAACAAACATTCTATCTGAAATAGAAGGGAGCAGTTCAACAGCTATTTCGGTAAAACAAAACTCATTGATTGACAATGTCAACGGCAATGAACGCGTAGTACAGTTTTCGTGTCAGGGTAGCAATCTGGTGGGTGTTTTGCACCAACCGGAATCTGTCATACGGCGTGGAATTGTTCTGGTTGTGGGAGGGCCTCAGTATCGCATCGGCAGCCACCGCCAGTTCGTGCGGCTCTCCAGGGCACTAGCGACGCAAGGATATGCTGTGTTTCGTTTTGATTACAGAGGTATGGGTGATAGTGAAGGGGAGTTGAAGGGATTCGAATATATCGCCGACGATATAAACAGCGCCATCAATGCCTTCTGTCATGAATTGCCAGTGATCGAAAAAGTGGTTATTTGTGGACTGTGTGATGCTGCCTCTGCAGCTGCATTTTATGCCCCGCAAGATCTTCGGGTCGAAGGACTGGTGCTTATAAATCCATGGGTGAGAAGTGAGCAGGGTGCGGCCAAGGCTTATCTGAAGCATTATTATTGGGAGAGAATTTTCTCTGCCGGGTTCTGGGAAAAAGTCTGGAAGGGTAAGTTCGACTATATGGGATCGGCAAAGTCTTTCTGGAATATGATCCTGCAAGCTGGAGCATCCAAGAGAAATAGAAGCAAAGACATCAGAAAAGCAGGTCCGGATCTCTTGGTCTCATCAGCCTCTCTTTCTGATCGTATGTTTCGCTCATTGAATGCTTTTAGCGGTCAGACACTTTTTGTACTGAGTGGCAATGATCTGACTGCGGCTGAGTTCAAAGAAACCGTCAGTGCTTCCAAAGCATTCTCGCGCTTGCTGCGCAAAAACAGATTCAGAACTGAGCATTTAGACGAGGCAGATCACACGTTTTCAAAGCAGGAGTGGCGCAATAAAGTCATTGATCATACTCTATCATGGCTCTCTTCATGGTAAATCGAGTGCTACTGATCGCATATCATTATCCACCGATCAAAGGGAGTAGTGGTGTTCAGCGGACTTTGGCCTTTTCAAAATATCTGGAAGAAAATGGATGGCAGCCGCTTGTGCTCACTGCCCATCCCCGTGCCTATGACAGTATCAGTGATGATCAGATAAATGACATCCCTCGGGAACTGATCATTCAGAGAGCTTTTGCACTGGATACAAAAAAGCATATTTCATTTAAGGGAAAATACCCTGCGCTATTTGCCATTCCCGATCGTTGGATATCCTGGTGGTTTGGTGGTGTCGTGTCTGGACTGAGGCTAATCTTCAAATTTCGTCCCAAGATAATTTGGTCAACATATCCAATTGTCACTGCACATTTGGTTGGTCTTACACTGCATAAACTAACCGGATTGCCCTGGGTTGCGGATTTCCGTGATTCTATGATTGATGACTCTTTCCCGCATGATCCGCTATTACGCAAGGTTCACTTATCAATCGAGAGGCGTGTGGTAAAGTCGTCCAGCCGCGTGTTATTCACCACGCAAGGTGCAGTTGAGATGTACCGCAAAAGGTACCCCGCATTCTCGAATGATAAATGGTGTCATCTTCCGAATGGTTATAACGAGGATATCTTTAATGAAGTAGAACAAAATCTTAATGGCTTGGACAGGGATAAACATAAGAAGTATCCAGTAGTTTTGGTGCATAGTGGTGTAATTTATCCCTCTGAGCGTGATCCAATCGCATTTTTTAGGGCAATAAAAGAGCTTAAAGAACAACGCAGGCTGGAGCATGGAAAACATACGATAATTTTGCGCGCTACGGGGCATGATGAATACATCCGTCCCTTGCTAGAGCAGTCCGAAATTTCGGATATCGTGAGTCTTGAACCTGCTCTTCCCTATCGAGACGCATTGCATGAAATGCTGACTGCTGATGGATTACTGTTATTGCAGGCAGCCAATTGTAATCATCAGATACCGGCAAAGTTATATGAGTACTTTCGGGCAAAACGACCTATATTCGCCATGACATCGCCAGAAGGGAATACGGCACATGAGCTAAAAAAAGCAGGCTATACTGACATTGTATCATTGGAGGATTCCCACAAGATCGGTTTGCAGTTAATGCATTTTTTGGAGTCGATCAATGCCGGGTCGGCGCCTATTGCGTCGAATGACACAATATTGGAATACTCAAGACGCTCACAAACAAGGAAGTTGGCAGATTTATTTAGCGAGTTGATTTATCTGTAGGGCTGTTGTTACTACCCAGTAATAGTGGAACTATTAATTATTGCAGTGCTGATTCTGTTCCACACGTCTATCGTCATTTGCCAATTCAATGGGTTCATCAGTGGCCGGTTAAGTGCTGGAAATGCCGTACAGCTGAAAATAGTCAGGAGTTTTCAATGATCAATAGGGATTTTGATGTTCCAATATTAGAACAACTGGGTGTTGGTAAAACAGTGTCTCTATGGCTCTGTTTTTTTATTGGAATCAACCTGTTATTTTTCACTTCAGCGATCTCTGCAGCCGATTCTCTTGACAAACTCAATCAGTTTGACGTTGCACAGGCTCCAATTCCGGGTAGGGATTTGAACGACTGCGTAATTAAGTTGAGCAAATATTCAGGTGGATGGTGTGAAATAATCGCGACCAATGACAATCCGTCTATCTCTTCAGTCTGGCCGGAAAATCTGGAGAAGCGGATCAGGATGGTGACGGGTCCAAAATCTATCCTCATAGCCTGGAACAGTGCGGCATATGATTCGAAGCGTAAACTGTTCTACTTTATGGGGGGTGGGCATACCGACTATGGAGGTAACGAGGTATATCAGTTCGATATAGGAAAGGGGGAGTGGAAAAGACTCACGGATCCATCACCATTGAATTATCTCTATATTCAGGCCGATTATAATAAGCGCCCAAAAAAGCCGTGGCGAAGATTGTGCTGGATACCTGATGTCAATAAGGTTCCAGGCAGTTCACATACTTATGATGGTCTTATCTTCAGTCATAAAACAGAAACTTTATTTTTATATGGTTATGGTGCCGCTAATGGTTCTTGTATTGAGGATAAGGATGACAACTATAAATCTTCTTCAACAATATTGGGCAATCGTAGCGTCAGTGCGGGATGGTATGAATTTAATCCTTCCGTACAAAATACACGTAACGGCTTGAATCCATTGGAGTGGCGGAAAGTTTTCAACTTTGAACAATTTAAATCCGCCAAAATCCATCAAAGTTATCCTGCCTCGGTGGAACTTGCAGATGGTGATATCGCATTCGGTTCGAAATTTAGAATGGTCGTCTACGATCCAACCAAGCCCGATACAAAAATATTGAAACGATACATTGGGCAGGCCGACTGGGGAGATGGCCTGAAAGCTCATGATCGGAAACGCGATCTTGTCTGGTCAATTCATAAGAAATCACTGCTCGCCTATGACGCCAAGACCGGTAGACAGGTTCGAGTAATCAAGCAGATAGCGCCCCATGGAAAATCACTGGCATTTGATAAATACGGCAGGATATTCTCCTGGAACGGTTTCTCCAAAATATTCGTTTTTGACCCGGATGATAAACAGGAGCAGTGGCAGATGATTGATTGGACCGGAAGCGGTCCCGGTGCCGGCGACCGAAGGGTTTATGGGAAGTGGATCTACCTGGAGGATAAGGATCTTTTTGTTGGCATTTCTACCCATAAAACGGGTGTATGGGTCTACAAACATCCCGAACAAAAAAAAATGACCTCATTTTCCTCTGAGAATCTGAATAGTTTATTGAAAAACGCAAAGCCAGGGGAGGTTGTTGTGGTGCCACCAGGAAACTATATGCAAGGCATTTTTATAAATAAGTCAGTTATCTTAAAGATGAAAAATGTTTCGCTGTATGGAATAAGCAGTTCGAAAGGCATTATCAATGTTAAATGTAACGGCTGCCGTGTCGTTATTGAAGATTTTAGTGGGGATGGCAATAAAACCGGGTGTCAGATGGGTAACTGTGCTGGCGTTAAGGCGGAGGGAAAAAACTTTGCACTTGTTCTGAAGCGTGCCCATATTAATGGGACAGTGATGGGTATTCTGACCGATAACAGAGGAGGGGAGGTGATTGTTGAGGATAGCCTTATTGAAAATACGGGGTTGAATGACCGCTCAAGAGAAGTGGCTCACGGGGTATACATTGGGTCAATCGATAAAGTCGTGATAAGAAATTCGACAATTCGCAGACCCTTTGGCAATGGGCATGTGTTTAAAAGCAGAGCAAAAGATACGCAGATAGAAAACAGTGTACTGGCAGGTATGGATGGGCGTCACTCCAGGATAGTCGACTTTCCATGTGGTGGTAATCTTTCGATAAAGAACAGTGTTCTCCAACAGGGTGATCAGACCGATAATATTGATATGATCAGTGTCGGAACTGAACCCAAGTATTGCGGTGGAACGCTTCGCCCTTCTTCGGTAACCCTGACTGATAATTGGTTGATTTTTGACAGAGACCGATCATCTGATGAACGGTCTGCTGCACATGGAAAGAATCGCTTATTTACTTGGCGAGCACCGGTTAAGTCGATAGATATTTCAAACAATAAAATTATCGAATCAACTGGAGAACTGTTGTTTGATGAAAAAAATGAACTGCCTGATATGTTGAGTCAGAACAAGCTATTCCATAACAGACAGGCGGCCAAGCTCGGGGTTAATCAAATACCGCAGCTATGATTATTGGGTATCTGGATATAGTCACTAAACTAAAATCTCAACGGGCTTTCCGTGACCAAGGAAATGGTGCGGGCTGGCGGTGTATCCATAAGCGCCTGACTGGAATATGCAAATCAAGGAACCTGCTTGCGTTTTTGGTAGCTCTATCTTATTGGCCAGAATGTCTAGTGGAGTGCAGAGGGGGCCAACCACATTCACCGTTTCGATCTCTCCGCGTTGAATAGGATAACCCAAAGCAGCAGGATAGTTCTTTCGAATCACTTGTCCGAAATTGCCTGAGGCGGAAAGATGATGATGCAATCCGCCGTTTGTCACTAAAAATATCTCCCCTCTGGATACTTTGCGATCAATCACTTCGCAGACATAGACGCCTGCCTCACCAACAAGATACCGACCGAGCTCAATGACTATTTCAGTGTCAGGTAGTTGTGGCTGATACTTGTCAAGCAGCATTTCAAGATTTTCAGCAACCGGCTGAATATTGAGATGTGTTTCACCCGGAAAATAGGGGATGCCGAAGCCACCCCCGATATTAAGCCATCGGAGCGGTCCAGGCGCGTGTTCTAATAGTCTTGACGCCAATTCGAACGTGTTCGTTTGCGCTTCGATTATCGCTTCGGCACGCAGATTTTGTGAGCCGCTGAAAATATGAAAACCCCGCCAGTCAAGATCGAGTTTGCCGATCCTCTTCAGCATGGCGGGTACTTGTTCTGCATCTACGCCGAAAGGTTTGGGGCCACCGCCCATTTTCATGCCAGATGTTTTGAGTTCAAAATCCGGATTAACTCTAACCGAGACAGTGGGGCGAATCGAGAGGGCATGCCCAATATCCGCAATACGTTCCATTTCACCGAAAGATTCCATGTTGATGATGATTCCTGCCGCAATGGCGGCATGAAGTTCGGTGTTGTTTTTCCCCGGTCCTGCAAAACTGATTTTTTGTGGATCCACGCCCGTGTCCAGCGCAACGTGCATTTCGCCAAGTGACGCCACATCCAGGCCATCAGTAAGACTGGCCAAATGCTGTACAACCGCAGGCATCGGGTTTGCCTTTATTGCGTAATGCAGATGGATTGCTTTTGGAAGTTGTTCCCTCAGTTTGTTGATGCGGCTGGTGATGAGATTACGATCATAAACATAGAAGGGAGTTTGTCCTACCCGGGATGCCAACCTGGAGAGTGGAATACCACCAATGTGCAATTCATTGTCCTGTATGGGGAACTGCGTCATTTCCACATGTTTGGGCGTCGCTTTCATTGTATTGTTGTCTCCAGAAAAATATCCCTGTATTCAGTGGCGAGCTGTTTGCGATCTATCTTGCCATTCTGATTGCGCGGCAAGCCAACTTTTATTTTTACAGCCTGGGGAACCATGAAGTTTGGCAGCTCTCTCTGGCAGTGCTTGAGAATCGCCTCGTGATCGGTATTTTCATTGCCGGAGACGACCAGCAGGATCGCCTGTCCAAGCGCAGGATGGGTCAGGCCCAATGCCGCCACCTCAGTGACCAGTTTGGAACTGTAGATTACCTCTTCAATTTCCGTGGGGCTGACCCGGTAACCGGAGGTCTTGATCATTTCGTCCTTGCGGCTGATGAAGTAAAGATAACCCTCTGCATCTTTTTTGACCTGATCGCCCGACCAGACAGCAATCTCAGTCAACGGAATTTCCGAGAGTTGGCTGGGACAGGGCTTGAAGCGCTCTGCCGTCTTTGCCGGATCATTCCAGTATCCCATCGCGACCAGCGCCCCTCGATGAACCAGTTCGCCCGGTTCTCCCGGCGCACATTCTGAACCATCTTCCCGTACCACCAGAATCTCCGCATTGGGTATCGCCTTGCCCATGGATTCAGGGCGATTGGCGACCTGATCCGGAGGCAGATAGGTGGACCGGAACGCTTCGGTCAGTCCATACATAAGGAAAATTTTGGTATCCGGAAGCGACTGCTGCAATTTTTGGGTTGTGGCTTTCGGCATGGCACCACCGGAATTGGTGATATATCGAAGTGTTTTGGCCGCAGAGTCCGGCCAATCGAGTTGTGCCAGCTGGTTCCACAGTGGTGGAACCGCAGCCAGGCCGGTGATCCGATAACGCTCCACGGCGCGGATAACGTCTCTTGGCAGCAGGTAATCCATCAGCACAACCGAGGCCCCGACACTGAAAGCGGTGGTCATCTGGCTAAGTCCATAGTCGAAGCTGAATGGCAGCACTGCCAGCAGTCGATCATCCGGACGATTTGCCAGATACTCTGTCACACTCGTGGCACCCGCCACCATATTGCGGTGTGAGAGCACCACTCCTTTCGGATTGCCGGTGCTGCCAGAAGTGTAGAGGATTGCTGTCATGTCAGTATCAATGCGGCGGTGTACTTCGGTGCGGGTGCAGGATGGAGGGAGAAATGCATACTCCCACGTGTGGATGTTGATATTGGGTACAGTGGGTAAATCAGTTTTCGGTTTGTCGGTAACGACAACAGTTCGCAGGTCGTGGCACTCTGCCAGTACGTCAGAAAGCAGGTTCAGGCGATCGCCGGAAGTAATCAGTACGCGGACGTTACAATCTTTCAGTATATAGGCGACCTGATGTGGTTTGAGCAGTGGATTCACCGGCACAAAGACCCCACCTGCATGTGCGGCACCAAAAAGGCCAAAGACGGTTTTAGGCTGTTTTGGCAGGTAGACAGCGACTCTTTCTGAGCCTGCCAGACCCAGTTTGATCAGCCCTGAAGCAACGGACTCCATTTGTGTCAGGAGGGCGGTATAACTGTACTCGCTATTTTTGTGGATGAGTGCAGTGGCGGCCGGTGTTTTGTGTGCTGTACGCGCTATGAACTGATGAATCAATCCTGACATCCTGTTCTCTAACCCTATTGATGATCTGTTTGTTTATGGGCGATTGTCTCTAATACGACTATTGTAATTTCAAGATAGATACAATCATAGTTGACATGGCTTCCAGTTTTTTTGCATTTCAAATGTCATTCAGTGGTTTCAAATAGCAGGGATTCTATTTTACAGTTCCGCGGATGTCGTCGTAGAGCTGTATATAGTTATTCACCATTGCGGTTATACTGAATCTGTCTTCAACCCGCCGTCTGCCTGCTTGACCATGTGACTGGCGTAACGATTTGTCTCGGATATACTTTTCAAGCGATTTGTCCATGGCGTTGCTGTCAGCGGGGGGGATCAGGATGCCGGTTTCTCCATCGGCGACCAATTCGGGATTTCCGCCCACCGCGGTAGCAATCACCGGTAACCCACACGACATTGCCTCCAACAGGGTATTTGATATGCCCTCTGCCAGCGAGGGTAAAACGAACAGATCAAATGCAGGCAGAAGTTTATCCACATCATTTCTGGCGCCGGGAGCCCAAACCAGGTCGGCATAGCCGGCCTCTGCAGCCCGTTCCATGACCAATTTCCTGTGTGGGCCGTCACCAATCATCACCAGACGCGCCGAGCGTGCCAGATCAGGGCAACGATCGAGTAATCTGATGAAACCCTCGGTCAGGTTCATTTGGTCCTTTACCGACTGAAAGCGCCCCACCGTGCCAACAATAATCGAATCCTCACTGGTGAACCTGTCGCCGGCCGATAGAAGTAATTTGTCGTTGACCGCCGGTTTGAACAGTTCCGTGTCGACACCATTGTAAATTTGGGTGATACGGGATGCTGTTACACCGATCTTATCCAGCAGATAGTGTTCCAGGTCTCGTGAAAGTGGTATATATCGATTGATCAATGGTCGGTGCAGACGGCGCAGCAGTTGCAGCTTTTTATTGTGGCCATCCAGGTCATCAATATCCCGGCCATGCTCCCCATGGATGCGATGTTTGATGCCGGCCATGTAAGCGGGCAAAAGGGAGTCCAGCCCGGAGAGATTGCGTGAATGAAGGATGCTGGGCTTTAATTCCCGAAACAGCTTAAAGAGTCGCCACTTTGCTGCCGGGTCACGCCCCGCTTTTTTATGAATTGCAATGACATCTACATCATCCCGCTGCAACCGATCCCTGAAATCCGAAAAATCATCCATGCAGACAATGACATGCCGGTAACGTTCTTCGGGAATACGATTGATCAGGTTGATCAGGCCGTTTTCCAGACCGCCGATCCAGAGGTGGTGGATAACATGTGCAATCAGGGGAGGAGCGGATGCCATATCGTCGGATGATGTGTGCAGATCAGAGATTAATGCGGTGAGTTAAGCACCGGGTGGAAAAGCGTATCGTTTGTCGACCAATGACCCCATCGACCGGAGTTGGTGAATCGTTTTCAGCCGCTCGCCAATATGTCTGAGTTTGCAGGTGCAATGATCTGTTTCTTGGTCAGGTAGTCGAGAATTTGTTCTACGCATTGATCGATGTTTTTGACGCTGGTATCGACAATAATCTCGGGATTCTCTGGTTCCTCATAGGGCGATGAGATACCGGTGTAGCCCTTGATCAGCCCGGCACGCGCCTTCTTGTAGAGGCCCTTTGGGTCCCGTGTCTCACACACTTCCAGCGGACATTTTACATGGATCTCGATAAAATCCCCCTCGTTGACCAGATCGCGAGCCCGCTGCCGGTCGGCTCGAAATGGGGAAATAAAAGCACTCAGGGCGATCACCCCGGCATCGATGAAAAGCTTCGAAACTTCGCCAATGCGCCGGATGTTTTCGTTTCGGTCCGCATCGGAAAAGCCCAGGTCGCCGCAGAGTCCATGCCTGACATTGTCACCATCCAACACATAGGTGTTGGCCCCGCGCTGATAGAGACTCTCCTCCAAAGCGTGGGCGATGGTTGATTTTCCGGCGCCGGAAAGGCCGGTAAGCCAGAGGATGACGCTCTTGTGTCCATTGTTCTTCGCGCGGCGATGCCGGGTAACAGTGGGTTGATGCCAGACTACGTTTTTATCCATTGATTACATTCCATGTCAGTTGGAAAAAAACCGCTCTTTGAATTATCCCCGACATAGCTGGGAATTTAGGTAATGGTTGATTGTGTCGGATCTGCTTTAGTACACATCGTCCTGAACCAGGCAGTTTTTATAATCGAGTAGCCCATCCAATTAAATATGTCCCTTTGTATCCAGGGGATTATCAACATACACTCGCTACTATCGAACCACCAGGAGGTATTATCCATGAGATTCCAGGCTTTGGCTACCTGTAGCATGACCCTGTTGAGCTTATTGTCATTTCGGGTCGCCAGTGTGGAACTGCCTGATATTATTAGCATAATCAGACCCAGTATCGTTGCCGTGGGCACGGTCATGCCGCTACGTCGTCCATCTGCCAAGTTTATGGGCACCGGCTTTGCTATCGGTAACGGGCGACTGGTGATCTCTAATCACCATGTGATACCTGACTTGATCGATAGCGCCAAAAAAGAGACCCTGGCGGTATTCAGTGGTCGTGGCAGTCAGGCAAAGATGCATCCGGCAAAGATTGTAAAAACCGATCCTGATCATGATCTGGTGCTATTGGAAATATCCAATGGCCCATTGCCCGCCATGTCGCTGGCAGCGGAGACCCATATCAGGGAAGGCGAAGCAGTGGCATTTACCGGTTTCCCCATCGGGATGGTGCTGGGGCTTTATCCGGTTACCCACCGGGGGATTATTTCAGCCATTACGCCGGTCGTCATACCCTCGAACAATGCCAGAAGCCTAACCGCCAAGCAGATTCAGCGTATGCGTAACCGGTTTGAAGTATATCAGTTGGATGGCACTGCCTATCCGGGCAATAGCGGCAGCCCTGTATATGATGCCCAGTCAGGACGGGTGGTGGGTGTTCTGAACAGTGTCTTTGTCAAGGGCACCAAGGAGACTCTGCTGGAACGACCTTCGGGTATAAGTTATGCGATTCCGGTTAAGTACGTGCATGAATTGCTTGATGGAGTAGTTACTCCAGCGAAAGCTGAATAGCAGTTCTGTTGTGGACCGGAATATGGATGATTATATAACATGACCACATGAAAATAATGATGAAAACTTTGGTAGGCTATTTCGCGCTCGTCGGGGTACTGACCCATCTTGGGGGAGCGCTAGGTTACCTGGCATTCCCCGACCGTGTTAGTGAAATATATTGGAAAGTAAATTTCAAATTGAGCAGCTATTTTAATCAGTTGTCCGGTGAGTTGCCGGATAGCGCGGAAACGATCGATATATTTGAAGCTATCAAATCGAATTTCGAGTCGTGGAAACCCGCGTACCGTGAAGGTCAGGCCGGACCCGGTGAGATTGTTATAGGTGATCGACACTACAAAACTTTAAAAAGTGCTGTCAACGCACTAAAAGATGGAGATGTACTATCGCTGGGAACCGGGCTGTATGACAAGGGGATAGTTATTAAAGAAAATAACGTTCAGCTAATTGGGAACGGACATGTCGTCTTCGAAGGTGCATCTATAAATGGCAAGGCAAGTATCATCACCAAAGGGAATAACATTACAATATCCAACATCGAATGTCGGGCAGTTTCGGTAGCAGATGGCAATGGTGCCTGTGTCAGGCATGAAGGCTTAGGACTAACCCTTGATTCAGTCTATTTTCATGACAGTGAACAGGGGCTGTTAAGTGGAAAGAAAAAGGGGGATGATCAAATTGTTGTCACAAAAAGCCGTTTTGAAAATTTGGGCAATCAAGGCAGTGCCCATGGCATTTATGTTGATGATGGATCTTTGAAAATAGTCGACAGCCTTTTTCTGTCATCACGACGCGAAGGTCATGAAATCAAGAGCAGGGCGCAGAGAACACACATAACAAGATCGGTTATTGCCTCACTTGGCGGGCGGGATAGCCGACTAATAGATATTCCGAATGGTGGGCGTGTGTTGATTGAAAAGTCGGTACTCGAACAAGGGCCGGTCTCAAGCAATATGGATATGATCGGATATGGATTGGAAGGGGCAAAGCATAAGAATAACCACTTTGTTCTCGAAGGAAATACCATCATATTGGAACGGAACCGCGGCAATAGATTGCTACATTCTGCGCGGGGAATGCCCGCGCCAGTTGCCAGTAACAACATCATCATATCGAGTACCAAGACTACGTTAGATGGCAACAATTACTTTTTTAAAGATCGAGAAGAGATAGGAATGAAGGCATATCCATTTTTACCCCCGATACCAGAATAGGCGAAAATTAATTCGCCATGTGACCGGAGTATTCGAGCGTGTGTTAATAGTATGATTGCCATTCTAATCGTGTGCAGCGCAAATATTTGCAGATCGCCCCTGGCCCAGGGCGTGTTGGAAAAATTAGTCGTTGAGCAAGGATTGCAACATCAGGTTACAGTCGATTCCGCAGGCACCCACGTGTTCAAATCCGGCCACCGCCCGGATAAGCGTGCGCAGCAGATGGCCGATAAAACCGGAGCCAATATCAAGAAACTCAAGGCAAGAATGGTCAAGGCAGATGATTTTTTGCGATTTGATTATATCCTCGCCATGGATCTGGAGAATTTACGCAGTCTGGAAGCAATTTGTCCTGAAGAGTACAGAAACAAGCTCCATCTAATGATGGAATTTGCCTCTCAGAGTGATTCAAACGAGGTGCCTGACCCCTATTTTGGTAATCTCCTGGGGTTTGAACGGGTGTTGGGCTTGCTGGATATGGGATGCAAAGGATTTCTGAGTTATCTGAGAATCCAATACCGCCTCGCTCCCTAGTGGATTTATGCCTGTTTTTTAATAAGTTAAACGTTAAATTTGATTCAATCATGTTGCCGATAATAAGTGACTGGGGCATTATGGGATCGTAATTATGGTGATCTTGTTACAAGACGATTTTCAACTCAGGATTGGGTAACACGGCTACACTTTGCTGTGAACTCACTGCATTCTCAAGTAGGTAATGGAGTTCAGCTTGACTGAAAACTCCCTGCGAGTGAATCAACAAATAGGAAGTTAAATGAATAAGACTTTAAGGCGCGCACTCTGCCTCTCTTCATTATTGTTCATTGCCGGCTGCGGCATCGTTGATGATCAACAGTACCTGCAAAACGCGAGTAAATTCGTGGCTGATGGTGACTTCAAGTCTGCATTAATTGAACTCAAGAATGCACTTCAACAAGACCCTGAAAACAGCACCGCCCGGATCTACCTGGGGCAGGTCTATCTGAATACCGGTAACTATCTTGCGGCAGAGAAAGAACTGAGGAAAGCCCAGGAGCTTGGTGCGGATGAAAATGAAATACTCCCCAGCCTGAGTCAGGTGCTGCTTCAATTAAGAAAAGTGGATGATGTGTTGGCCATGCGGACAGATCATCTTTCACCGCAACAGCAGGGTGACGTTCTGGCGGCACAGGGCATGGCGCTTTTGTTAAGCAGTGAGTTCAACCAGGCGGTTGAACGAACTGAGCAGGCAATCGGTATTGCCGCAGACTCGGCTTATGTGCAGGTTGCCCGTGCCAGCGCCTATCTGATCGCGGAAAAGTCTCCCATAAAGGCCCGCGAGCAGCTAAATAGTGCCTTTGAAATCGACAACAACTACGCGGCTGCCTGGAGTCTGTTGGGTGATATTGAAAGGAATGAGAAAAATTTGAAAGCGGCGCAAGAAGCTTACACAAAGTCCCTGTCCCTCCGACCCACCAATCTGTCGGATCGCAATAAACGGGTGACCGTCAATATCTTGTTGAATGATTTGAAACAAGCGCAATATGACCTGGATATTATGAATAAAGCGCTGCCTGACAATTCGGGGGTTGCTTTCTCCCAAGGGCTTGTCCACCTGGCATCAGGTAAGCTGGAAGATGCCAGATCAGCATTCGACCTGGCACTGCTCGATCAGGATCGCTATCCGCTGTCTCTGTACTATCTGGCTTATCTGAGCTATCGGCAAGGGAGTATTGCACAAGCGGAAACCCATTCTGAGCGATATTTCACGTTACACCCGGAGTATCTGCCCAACAGAAAACTTCTGGCGGAAATCAAACTTGTAAAGAAAGACTATGACTACGTTGAATCCATACTGGATTCGGTGGTAAAGGGTGACAATACAGATGATGGTGCACAGAATATCCTGGCGAAAACCCTGCTCATGCGAGGAAAAACGGCGGAGGGCATAGCACTACTTAACGATATCGTTGAACGTAATCCTGATTCAGCGGATGCCAGATTTCGTCTGGGAGCCAGTCTGATGATGAGTGGCAATCAGGAAGAAGGAATTGTGCAGCTTGAAATGGCCGTAAAACAGGATGAGGACAATTACCAAGCAAATATCTACCGGATACTAAGCTACCTGAGATCAAGGCAGATGGAAAAGGCACATCAGGCAGCCGCCGAGTTCCGGGAAAAGGCGCCTGAGAGTGAAATTCCCCATAACATGATCGGCATGATCTATATTGCCGAGAAAGATTTCAAGGCTGCACAACAAGCTCTCGATCAATCGTGGAAAATAAATCCGGGGAATACGGACGCGGGCCATAATCTTGCCTCTCTTGCGGCGCTAAACGGAATGTATGATAAAGCGCGAGAATATCTCGACGGGGTGATTGCGGCGCATCCGGATAACATGGAAACGTTGATAAAACTTGCAGAACTTGATGCGCTTGAAGGAAAAACCCAGCAGCAGATACAGCGTCTGGAAAAAACAATGCGCCTCTACCCGAATGCGGTAGAACCCCGGCTGGTACTGGCCCAACACTATCTCAATACTGGAAACCCGGGGCAGGTTGCCGGACTTATTGAGACCCTTGATATTGAGGCAAGAAAACAACTGCCGGTTATGGAGGTAATTGCAAACCAGGAGATTGCACAGAAAAATTTCAGGGCGGCCGAAAAGACGGCAAAGGCAATTATCGCCAGGGCACCGGATGCTCCGCAGGGTTACTATATTTTAGCCCAGGCCTATACCGGTATGGGGAATTTTGCACAGGTAGAGGAGCTATTGAAAGAGGCCATACAGCAGGATGATCATTTTCTTCCCGCGCGTATCGCCTTGCTTCGCCTGTTTGTGAGTAGAAGAGATATTCCTACCATTGAGCGGGAGCTGACTGACTTAAAAACCTTTGCTGCTGATAACGAAAACGTACAGAAAGTGGAGGTTACTCTTGAGGCTTTGAAGGGTAACCAACAGCAAGCACTGAAACTTGCCGAGCGGGTATTTGAAACCTTCCCAAACCTGGGGAATATGCTCGCGCTTTCGAGGCAGAAAACACAGCTAGGAGACGATGCAGGCGCGCTTAAACTCAAGGTGGACTGGGCTGAAAACCATCGCGAAGAATATTATCCCAACCTGATTGTAGCTGTCAGTTATACCCGACTCAAACAGGATGATCTTTCGGTAAAGTATTATCAACGGGCATTGGCCGTGTCGCCCGAATCCATCGTGGTGTTGAACAACCTGGCTTGGTCGTTACGGAATATCGATCCTGATCAGGCGCTAGCTTATGCACAAAAGGCCAATAAAATTAAACCGGGTTCGGTATCGGTAATGGATACCCTGGCGATGGTCTATTTGGCTAATAAAGAATCTGACCTCGCGCTACGCACTATAAAAGAAGTACGTTATCTGGAACCAGAAAATCCGACCTTGCGCTATCATGAAGCATTGATTAACGCGACAACCGGTAATAATAATCAAGCTGTTCAGATACTCACAGAACTGTTAGAGAAAACAGAAGATTTTTCAGAAAAAGCAGAAGCCAAGGCATTGCTTGAAAAGCTGAAGAGCGGGTGAAATCGGTGCAATATTCGTAGGGTATGTGGTTTTGGGTTAGTCTAGTTGGTGCTGAAATCAGACATTTCGCTACTGGCCAGGATACGGGAACAGAGCCCGCGACACATATTCATTAATACCTTGTTGGCCAGCTGTCCTTCATGTTTTAAAAGACGGGATAAGCCGCGTTCATCCAGGGATAGCACTTTTACATTATCTGTGGCTGCTATGATACTGGCAGTTCTGGGAACTCCCAGGAAGAATGCGATTTCACCTATCACCTCACCCGGCGATACCATGGCGATCATCTGGCCATTTTTTTCGACAGCCACATGACCAGATAACAGGATAAACATGGTTTTTGCCGAGTTATCCTTTTCGATAATATGATTGCCTTTTTTACAGGCAATAATATGGCTTTTCTGAATTATCCGTTCTACTTCATTCTCTTCAAGCGCATCGAACAGACTGGGTGTGGTATTGAACGTCCACTGCTTGCCTGGTGACAGGACGCGTATTTCTTCCAGGAACTGCGTCGTGTTCGAAACCGTAAGGCTGTGAACATTGGTTTTATTACCAATTATTTGTGAGAGCGCCTCTACTGAACTGCAGTAGGCGAGGTCCTCCGGTTTGGTCAACATGGCAAACGGGGAGCCAATTTGCTTCAGGTGCTCATAGTCGCCAACGATCAGCGCCATTGGGATAACCAAGCCAATGCCTGGATAGGTATAGGGTGTTGTAAACGGCCTGAAGCCCAGTTTCAAGTAAGAGTTGAGGTGATGGGGTTCGCAATCTAACAGTACGATTTCAGCTTGATGTTTAAGGACAAAGTTCATTACCTCCTTATACATTTTGAGCGTTACATTACTCCCTCTATGGTCTTCCGTGACCATCAGCCGCTCAACTATACAGATCTGATCCTGATTTAATACACCAAGGAATGGGGCAATACTGTATGCCTCAACCAGCGAATCTGTAAATGGCGTATCACCGCCCCAAAACAGCCGGAGCGTGCCGATGGGTTCACCATGTTGAATCGCAATAACCGCCCGTGCTGATTTATCGTACTCATCCTTCAGCTCTTGATTTTCATGATCGCCTTTTTCTTTCAGACGTCCCATACTCTTTACATAGATCTGATAACGCAATCTGAAGGAAGCTTGATTATCCTCTTCCGTTACCGCAAATCTGACGCCATCCTGCATAAAGTTTCCCCGTTTACCTACCACGTATCCCTGATCTATTCTCAACACTTACAATACGCATCCAACAATGAATTATTATATAGTAACAACGATTCCAATAGCTTGGGGTTCCGCCCGCACGGAGTAATATAGTACCACTCAATAATACGGGTCTATCGAATCCAGGAGTTCATCACTCGCCTTGATATTTCGGTAATCTCTTAAAGAATATAGCAGTTTGGATAGGGGGGTTCAGGTTATTTCGATAAACCGATAAGCTATTGATATCAAATCAATTTTGGTGTATGCAATTCAGTAGATCGCCGGCACAGCGGGAAAGCAGCCCAAAGAGTTGACTGCCAACCCACAAGTTTTTTGATTTAGGAATTGGGGAGTGTTTAATCCAGCAATAGCCCTTTCACTGATACGGCGGTCGGATAAATGCCCGGTGCTCCAAACATCGCCGATGTTGCCTGTTTATAATCCCAGCAGCCTTTTAGCGACAGTATACTTTAGTTTCTGAATTGGATTCCTGTTACCCATTCGGAGTGTGCCTTTTTTCAGTTTGTTAAGGCGGGCATCGTAGCACGTATAATAAGGTATCGGCTTCAACTCCTCCGGGTGAAGTATGGCCAGAATTGCCTGTGTAATGACCATGCCAGTCGCCAGTTTACAGCCACTGGCGATACTGGGTGCTTTTCGCTGACTCAGGTCGACAGACTCAGGATCAACATATTTGAGGTGGAAACCTGCGGGGGCGCAGCCTAGGGACATTTTTAACACCTGATGCTCCAGGGATGCGGTGTAATCGATATCAAAATAATCATCGAAAGTCATGCCATCATTGGTATACACCAGCATGCCGACACCAAAACCCAACGGAACTCCAAAAATAGCCGGTATACCCCGTTCCCTACAGGCGTTAATAATCATTCTATGGGTCTGGATTTCGAAAAACTCAACAGCATCAACAAAGACATCGACATCTTTTAAGAAGCTGTCAATATTGGACTCGTTGATCCCTTCTCCATAAGTGTCAATACGACACTTTGGATTGATATCCAGTGCCAGATCGTGCATAACCATCATTTTCGGTTTGCCGACTGCCGACAGGGTGGCGCCATACTGCCGGTTGAAGTTACCGACCTCGAACTCGTCGAAATCGGAGATTTTGAAATTACCTACCCCGGCCCTGGCCAACGTTATCAAATAGTCACCTCCAACCCCTCCCATACCAGCGATGGCCACAACAGCATTGTTTAATTGTTGCTGTTCGCGCTGGCTGGTGATACCACTGTTTCGTGAGAATGCGAGTTCGTAATTAAATTCGTTCATTTTTATGCTACCCATGCTCGCTCAGATGAACCGTCCCAGAGTTGTTTTTACCACGGCCAGCGCCGTTCCCACAAAGGGTGTTCGGCATAGTATTATTATTCATCCTCTCACTTTGAAATAAAGCGAGTATTCCAGCCCGTACGGAAGCATCGGTGCGTGCGCCGAGTCACCTCAGAAGTGTCGAAAAATTTTACAGAAAAATAATTACCAGATAATGTGGTTTTTATAACTTATTGATAATATGCAATAAAAATAACTGGCATGGGTAATGCATTAGGAAAGGCAGCCCGTGCTTTGGCGGCTGACACAGAATTTTTATAAGGAGATACATCATGAACGACATGTTCAATGCAAAGCTACTTGCAGCTGCGGCTGTAATTGGTCTCAGCATGGCGAGCGTGCCAGCGGGCGCAGTAGTACTTAATGACTTCACGGTTGATGAAAGCAGCGTCGAGGGTATAGGCGGGCAGTTCACCGCTGATAAGATCAACGGCTCCTACAGCGAAGTGGTCACGTTTGGTGCCGGAACCTTTGATACTGTTGCTTTTGGCGACTTTGGCCAGTATCTGTCCAACGATGGCGCGACGAATGTGACGCCGATCGAACTTAACAACACATATGGGTTGTATGCATTGTTTGATGGTTCAGGTACTTTTGCAGATATTGGTGGTGGTCTCACGCAATTCACCTTTACCTCGGCCAGTTTCAACCTGTACATTGACCCCGATCTGGATACCGGAAAGTCCCTGCCAGCTGTGGCACCCGGTGCGGTCGCCCTTGCAAATGGCGCGGATGACTACTTGATTGCCAGCGCCTCGATGATGACAGCGGGATCGGGCATCCTGGTTGCGGGGGTCGGCGGTTTCTTTGATCTGGTATTCAATGACTTTGACCTGACAAATCCGGATGGAACGAACTACTTTGTTGATCCTGATCCTTTCCATATGCGAGTAAATGTGGATGGTGACTTTGATAGCTTTATCGTCGCCGGCACACAGAACATCAATGGCGACTTCAGCGCAGTCTTCGTACCGGAGCCTGGTAGCCTCGCATTGCTGGGGATTGGCCTGACCGGACTGGGTGCACTGGCGCGTCGCCGCCGCAAGAGTGCCTGAATCTCGGCAGTCAGCTAGCCAATAGAATAAGCCCGGCATTCGCCGGGCTTATTCGTGGGCAAACAGAACAGTTCGGGGTGCCCCTTGCCCGCATGTTGAATATGGCTACGTTTCGTCTGTCAGCTTATTTTACAGTTAGGCGTCTTTCGAATTATTTAAACAACAGCACAAATTCAGCGAAAAGCTTCTTGTCAAAATGCTCTGACATCTGTTGTTGCATCAATTTCAATGCATCAAACGGTTTCATGGCCTTCTTGTAGGATCGCTCGGACGTCAGGGCGTCAAAGACATCGGCGATACAGCAGATGCGTGCGTAACGGTGTATCTCTTTGCCCTTAAGACGTTTTGGATAGCCGGTTCCATCATCATATTCATGGTGTTGCATGACAATGCAGCGACACTCATCCGAGAGTGCGTTCGCCTGTTTGAGTATTTTATATCCCTGAAAGGGATGTATTCGCACATGCGCCATCTCGGCATCGGTCAGCTTTCCCGGTTTATTAATGACATTCGGGTCGACCATGATTTTCCCCAGATCATGCAGAAAAAATCCGGCCCCCAGTTCATGCAGATCATGGGCGTCGGAGTTTTTAAACAGTGCTTTTGACAGCAGGATTGAAGTTATACCCACATTAACTGAATGCGTATAAGTATAAAAATCGTGCGACGTAATGCGAAGTAAATTACTTGATGTTTCATCGTCCGCAAGTATCAGGTCGGTGATCGAGGCAATCACTTTTTTGCTGGTTACAATGTTCTCGGAAGATGGGTTTTCAAACAACCGTTCCATCATGGTCCTTGAATGTTGATACACTGCCTTAGCCTTCATGTCGGAGGCCATGCTGTTGTCATTCAGCGTTTCCAACAGCTCGCTCGGGGCGAGTGTTTCCGGATTCCAGCTCTCGGGTACCGGTTGGTCTTTGGGGTCGGCAATCCGGGTATCGTCTTCTGACCGCAATGCGGGTATTGGCACATCGCTCCGATCGACATCCACCAGTATGTGTGTCAGTTTGCAGTTTTTAATCTTTTCAATCTGTTCCTGGTTCTTGATCTTGAATGAGCTCTTTAAGAACGGATGGTCGCTCCAGGAGAGCGGTAACTCAATGAACATTCCGATCGTTAACTGCTTGGTCGAAATTTTTTGGCGCATTCGATTCTCTTCGATTAATTATTATTATTAACTATCAATGTTAGTGTGTATTGCGCTCCATCCCAAAATATAACCTTAAGAAAAATAAGTGATTAAGCTCTTTGGAGGGGACGTTGAGTTCACATTATTTAACGGCAGATATGCCTGGAAGTTTAAGAGAATTTGATTACCCATCTTACTCAGCCGTATGTGGAAAAAAGCATGGCAGCGAATGATGGGTTATTGCAAATACCTCACCGGCGGATTCGGGGATGCCTGCATTAGTTGTCTATGCAGCCAATCCGTAGGGTGGATAAGCCAGTAGGCGCATCCACCGTGGCACCCGGTGGATGCGCTGTCGCTTATCCACCCTACACCGGTTGCCTGGGCGGTGATCCGTATCTGATCGTGGCTGAGCCTGGTGGGTAATCAGGTAAGAGAAGATCGCGAATGCAGAGGGGCAGGGTGACTCACCGGATCTGATCAAGGATAATGGCTAAAACATAGCCAGTGAGGAGCGCTTGAGTTGGAGTTATCAAACTATTTTTACCGTACCCTGATCTATTCTGAAGTGAAAGGTCAGGTGCATGTTTATGAAAAATTGCCACCACATTCATTGATTCCCCTGGATCCCTGGCTGGGAAGGGTTATTCAATTGGCCGATGGTCAGCATACACTTCAGGAGTTAATAGACTATGTGGCCAGTCAATATCAGGGAGATGTTCCTGAAAACTACTTGAAAACAATCGGGTCGGTGATTGAGCGATTGTTAGAATCCGAGGCGATTGCGCTCTCGGAAACTCCGCATACCTTGCCCTATCATCTGGCCATGCCGAAAGAAAACCAAGACCCGGAAATGTCAGAAAACTCCATGAAGGATGCAGGCTATTCCACGCAGTGATGCGGAGTAGTTGAGGCTTCAACAATCGATAAAATTGACGGCGAGTCCACCGCGTGCCGTCTCTTTATATTTGGTTTTCATATCCATTCCGGTCTCGCGCATGGTTTTAATGACCTTATCCAGCGATACGAAGTGGCTGCCATCACCATACAGGGCCATGCGGGAGGCATTGATAGCCTTTACCGAGGCCATGGCATTTCGCTCGATGCAGGGAACTTGCACCAGGCCACCCACCGGATCGCAGGTTAGTCCCAGGTTGTGTTCCATGCCGATTTCGGCCGCATTCTCCACCTGCTGCGGTGTGCCGCCGAGGGCCTCGGTGAGTCCGGCTGCCGCCATGGAACAGGCTGAACCGACCTCTCCCTGGCAACCCACTTCTGCACCTGAGATTGAGGCGTTGATTTTGTAGAGGATACCTATGGCACCCGCCGTTAATAGAAAACGGACAATGCTTTCGTTATCAGCCCCACTGCAATATCGCGTGTAATAGTGGAGGACGGCGGGGATGATCCCGGCAGCGCCGTTGGTTGGCGCCGTAACAATCCGTCCACCGGCCGCATTCTCCTCATTCACCGCCAACGCGTAGAGATTGGTCCAGTCGATAGCGCTGAGAGGGGATGCACCATGCTCTGATTCGGCCTTGAGTTTTCGGTAGAGGCCCGCTGCCCGACGCTTCACTTTCATCCCCCCCGGTAGAATTCCTTCGGTATGGCACCCCCGTTCGACCGTGTCCTGCATCACTTGCCAGATCTTGAGCAGTTGCTCCCGAACAGCAGCTTCCGATTGCCAGCATTTTTCGTTCTCCATCAATAATGTGCTGATACTGTGGCCGGTATCGTGGCAAAGTGACAATAATTCAGTGCCGGTTGAAAAGGGATAGGGGAGATCAATTGATGCTTGCGGCAGCCTGTCATCCTTGATCTCATTCTCATCAAGAATGAATCCTCCTCCCACCGAATAATAGATCCTGCTTTCCAACAGATGGTCACCTTCTCCAAAGGCACTGAAACGCATTCCGTTCGGATGGCCAGGCAAGTTCTTACGCTTGTGCAGAATCAGATCATTATCTTCACAATAGGAGACGGCTCGCTCACCCAGAAGATTAACTATGCCCGCTGTTCGTATCTGTGCGAGCCTGGGTTCGATCTGCTCAATATCGGTTGTGTCCGGTTGTTCACCTGACAAACCCAGCAGAACAGCCTTGTCGCTACCGTGTCCTTTCCCTGTCGCACCAAGGGAACCAAAAAGCTCGGATTTAATGCGCGTTGTCTGAGGTAGAAGGCCCGTCTCTTGGAGGTAAATAGCGAACAGGCGTGCTGCCCTCATTGGTCCTACCGTATGTGAACTGGAAGGCCCTATGCCAATCTTGAAGAGTTCAAAGATGCTGATTGACATGTTAAATCTCCAGATGAAGTACTCATTTTTCCACTATAGCTCAGATGCCATATTCAGTCGGTGAGTGAGTGCCGGCAGATAATACCGGCCTATAAAAACAACGCAGTATTTCAATTCCAAGGAAGTGTAATCAGATAATCAGTTTCCCGATATCGCGGGTTTCGATCAAATCAATACCGCGCTTGATCCAGTGATGCGCGATTGATGGGTCAGTGATGTCGTAGACCATCCAGGTCCAGGGTCCGGATGCGGGTCTCTCCTGATCCGGTAACTTGGTGTAATTACAGATCAGATAATTCGGGTGCAATGCTGATGCCCGAATTATGCTTGGGTTATCATAATTACGTAGCACCCATCCTATCTCTATATTGCTGTGATCTTGTGCATATTGTAGTGCATCAAAGCTAAACGATATCAGTACACATTGTGTGTTAAAACGGCCAAGTATGGGAAGTAGCGACTGCATGACGGGTTCCAACCCCCAGTGATATAGGCTCTCCTCCTTGATTTCCACCATCGCGCGTGCCGAAGGATATTCGCACAGGTGAGTCAGTACCTCTTCAAGCAACACTATGTGTTCAGGTGAGTATTGTTCACCCAGACGTTCCGGTTCATGAATACTGATCTGTTTTAGCTGCAGTTCTGTTAACTCGAATAGGGAAAGCGGCGTGTTTGCAGTACGTCTGAGGTCGGCATCGTGGAGTAGGGCAAACTGCCCGGGTTTATACATTTGGATGTCAAACTCCACCCAGCTTGCCCCTCGATCAAGAGCGGCCTGGATGCCGCGCCAGCTATTCTCAGGATACACTTCCATATATCCTCGGTGGGCAACCAAACGTGAGGAAAAGTTGTTCACCAGGCAGTCTCTCCTTTCCGGGAATCGGTCTGTCGACGATGCCGTCTGCTTGGGCTTGGGCGACCATAGTAGTAACCCTGAGCGTAGTGTATGCCATATGTCTGAAGCAATTGATGAGTCTCTTTATCTTCCACCATCTCGGCAATCGTGCTTATGCCAAACTGATTGGCAATACTGGCAATGTGCTCAACCATAATCCTGTCACGGCGATCCACAGCGAGTTGCCGGACAAAGCTCTCTTCGATCTTGACGTAATCCACTGAAAGATATTTCAAATAGAGGAAGGATGAAAACCCGCTACCGAAATCATCCAGGGCGAACTCAATCCCCAGTTCATGCAGTTCATCGATCAGTTGACTTAATTCGGATATTCTCGGAAGAGCCTCACGTTCCGTGATTTCAAATACGATCCTGTTAAGCTGAATTTTCATCCTTTTGGCAAATGCCACCATCTCCCTGATGGCCTCTTCTTTAGCCAGGGTGCGTGAGGCGAGATTAAAAAAGAGTTTGGTTTTATCCAGTGGGTGGCTGGCCAGGTACGCGATACCTTTTTTGAACACATCCGTATCCAGTTCGACCGTGAGTCCCAACTCCTCGGCAGCATGTATGAACTCGTTTGCGGTGATATAGTCGCCTTTGTGCTCAATCCGGGCGAGCACTTTGTAAGCGTACACACCGCCCGGCATCGGTATGCTGACTATCGGCTGCAGGAAGGCCGCAACCCGATCTTCTTCCAGCGCCAGCCGTAGAAATTCTCCTTTTTTAAACACCTCCATTTCAGCGCCTTTTTCTTTTTCATCCAATACCGCAACACAGTTCTTACCGCTGTGTTTTGCTTTATACATTGCCACATCCATTGCAATGTTGAGGTTCTCTACATCATCGCCATTTTGCGGGTAACTGACAACGCCAAAGCTGCCGCTGATTCTGATATTGCAGTCGGGTAACTCCAGAGCAGAACTGGCCAGAATATGCCGCAGTTTTTCTGCGGAGGACAAGCCGTGTTCAAAATCCGTCTCCGGTAAAATAATGGCAAACTCATCCCCGCCGAGACGCGCTATAACATCACTCTTTCGGGTCTGGCCTTTTAATAACAAAGCCAGTTTCTGCAAAGCCATATCGCCAATCGGATGCCCATAGGTATCATTAATATGTTTAAAGTTATCCAGATCGATCATAAGCAGGCAGAAGCTGCGCCGATGCCGGGTAGCGCGGTCCACCTCATTGTCCAGGAACTGTTCGAATTTTCGTCGGTTGTAGAGCCCGGTCAGGGGATCCCGAGCTGAAAGTTCTTCCAGTCGGTGCTGAAAGTCTTGCAGGGTAACCAGCATTCGATTGAAATAATCCGTGAGGTGGTGTATCTCGCGAATCCAGCCACTGTGCCTGACCCGTTTTGAAAGATCGGCACTGTGGGTGATTTCTCCCATGATTGCGGACAGGGTGATTATGGGTTTGATTACAAATACCTTGAGTTTGAAAAACAGGCCTGTAAACAACAAGGCTATAATCAGGACAAAGTATCCGAGCATGATATTGATTATCAGGGAGAGCGATATTTTGAGATTCTCGATAGGGTAGCGAATATCTATGACACCATTGGTGTCACCTGGCCTGGCCTCTTCATGGCACCGTGTACACGCGTCGCTGACAATGACCGGATAGATAAATCGGATGTCTGATTCACTGGTTTTCAGTATCTCCTTGCCACTGTCGAGTGCCTGCCGGATTAACGGGTCGGAATCCCTTATCTGCGCCTCGCCGGGTATGTCACCAAATTCTTTGATTACTGGACGGCCTCGATAGGCCGCGATCTTCATCTTTGGCGCGGCCTTATTCAGTCTTTCAATCGTCGCCAATATCTCTCTTTTGTTCCAGCCATCACTCATCACGGAGTAAAGGCTTTGAAATATAAGTTCCGCTGTTTGCCGTGCATCCTCTCGTGACAGGTCTTCAATGGCCTTCTGTTTGATGTTTGAGGAAATGAGGAAGATCACAATGAGGGAAAGAGACAGGTATCCGACTGATAACAGCAAGATGAAGTGCAAAAGGGACATTCCTTTGAAGCGATTTTTTATACTTTGCGGCATTTTTCCATTCGCCTTACAACCACTACTTTGAGGGTAATGATTTCCTGATGATAGCCATCCCAGGCCAGCAAGCATGACAATTATGCGTCAATAATCCTGACCTAACGGACATAATGATGCGATAAATAATGTCCGTACACCAGTGTTTGAATCTTGAAATATCAGGCTATATCCCTGTTGTTGGAACGGATGCTCCGACATGCGAAAGTTCATCGACTCACTGGATTCTTTAATCATGACCCGCCCGGTACTGCGGGAGGATGCTTAATGCATATTCACAATGCTGTGCCAGCGCTATTCTCGTTACATAATATATCACTGCTGTCCCATTAAGGATTGACAAAGAAGGCCTGAAAACCTCACTGATTTGATAAAATGAAATCACGACAAATCATTGATCAAACAGAAGGAATTCAGGCCTTGGCTCATCATAATACCGTGTTCGCTCAGTTACTCAAGTTGGTTCCGAGACATGAATTTGAAACCCTGGCCATTCAGTGCCATGAGGGGCGGCGCCTACGAAAAATGACTCGGTGGTCACAGTTCGTCGCCATGGCATTGGCTCAACTCTCCGGACGCAACAGTCTCCGCGACATTGTCTCCAATCTCTCTGCCCATACCGCCAAACTCTATCACTTGGGTTCCACCATCGTTAGCCGTTCTTCCCTGGCCAGAGTCAATGAAAAACAGCCGTACTCGCTCTACGAGCAATTGGCCGGAAAGCTTCTTGGCCAATGCCAAGCACACGCACCTCGGCATGGATTTCGGTTCAAGAACAAGCTCTATTCTCTCGATGCATCCACCATCGATCTGTGTCTCAGCGTGTTTCCCTGGGCCAAATTCCGCACCACCAAGGGCGCGGTCAAACTCCATGTCGGACTGGATCACGATGGTTTACTGCCTGCCTTCATGGCCATCACCGATGGCAAAAGCCATGACATCACTGCTGCCAGATCACTTCAATTGTCCAAAGGCAGTATCGTAGTCATGGACCGCGGATACAATGACTACACTTGGTATAACCAACTGAATTCCAAATGCATATTCTTTGTGACCCGACTGCGCAAGAATGCCTGCTATCGTGTTACCGAACGCCGGCCTGTCATCAAATCCAAAGGACTGACCAGCGATCAAACCATTCATCTTACCGGTACGAAGGCCAGCAACTGTCCAATCAAGCTACGCCGAATTGGCTTCAAGGATGCTGAAACCGGTATCCAGTATTACTTTCTCACCAACAACTTCGAACTCGCTGCTCGTACGATTGCCGATATTTACAAAGCACGATGGCAGATCGAACTTTTCTTCAAATGGATCAAGCAGAATCTGAAGATCAAGAGCTTCCTGGGAACCTCCCGGAATGCCGTCATGACTCAGATCTGGATCGCCATCTGCGTCTATCTGTTATTGGCCTACCTCAAGTTCGCCAGTCAGATCGATAAAAGTTTTCAGCAGATCCTTCGTCTGCTTCAATTGAATCTGTTCGACCGCCGAGACCTCCGTGGTCTGCTTGTTGGCGATCCACCGGAACCATTGATTCCACAACTTCAAACACGCCTACAGTTCTCATGAAAGTTTATGGGACAGCAGTGATAATATATACTGAAATAACAACAAGATATGTGACAGTTAGTGCTCGATAAATACCTTAGTAACTAAGTGGTGTATTTTAAGTAATCCCAGGTACAATCCCTCCATAAATACTTACAAGATTACTAGGTTATTATGGAGCGTATAACAATGAGCATAGAAATCCCCCAGCGTGATGGTGACGGTTATCTGGTTGACATGAACACTTGGACACCGGAGATTGGCAGGGCAATGGCCGATGTCGACGGTGTGTTGCTTGATGATGAAAAATGGGAACAGATCTTAAAGGCCCGTGAATATTATGAAGAGCATGCTGTTGTGCCTCCTATCCGAAAGTTTGCCAAATATCTGGGTGCGCCATCCAAGGAGATGTTCAATCTCTGGTTGACGGGGCCCATGAAACCGATAACGAAATATGGTGGTCTACCTAAGCCGACAGGCTGTGTATAATCGGAACGCAATTTATATGTGATCGGGTGTTTTTCGAAGGTGATAGCGATGAAGAAGTACGCGGAAACAGGAAAAAAAGCGCCCGAATTTACCCTGCTTGATCAGAACCAGAATAAGGTCAGCCTGGCAGATTACCGAGGAAAGAATGTGGTGATCTACTTCTATCCCAAGGCGTCGACGCCGGGCTGCACCATACAGGCGTGTGGCATACGTGACTACAAAAGTGTATTTGATAAGTTGAACACGGTGGTCATTGGCATCAGCCCGGATGCGCCGCGACGGTTGATCAATTTCGCTGAAAAACAGAACCTCAACTTTACCCTGCTTTCAGATGAGGATCATGCCGTTGCCGAGGCTTATGGTGTCTGGGGCGAGAAAAAGTTCATGGGCAAGGTTTTTGACGGCATCCATCGAACAACCTTTATTGTCGATGCCAAGGGCATATTGCACCATGTCATGGCGAAGGTTAAAACCAAGACGCACCATGAGGATGTGGTGGATTACATTGAGAATAATCTGATCTAGTTTGTAGCCCGGATGAAGCCCGTCCCCCCACACCTCGACAGACACGCCTCCCCGGACGGGTGGAATCCGGGGCATTGCACGGCGTCTGTTCACTCGCCCGGATTACGCCGCCGTGGATGCAGGTGGTAATTCCAGTTCACTGGCGGGCGGATTCATCCAGGCTACCGTGCTGTTGGTAATGGCAATCATGGTTGCCGGAAATCGAGCATTATAAATCCATATAAACCACAGATTCATCAAAGCACTATGAGTATTTTAAAAGTTTATTTGTACGCCAATTGCGGAACCTGCCGAAAAGCAAAGAAATACCTGACTGAACACCGTATTGAATACACTGAGTTCCCCATACGTGAACAGCCGCCTTCGGTACAGGAGTTGGGCGCTATGCTTGATGCCTATGATGGTGCAATAATCCGGCTGTTCAATACATCCGGGCAGGATTACCGGCAGGGTGGTTATAAAGAAAAACTCAAGACTATGTCCGTTGAAGAGATGATTTCGGAGCTTGCCGCAAACGGTAACCTGATTAAAAGACCCTTTGTTGTTTCCGACTCGATGGCGCTCATCGGATTTAGGCAGGAGGAGTGGGATAAGGTTTTTCACGTCGCTCAAACGACCGGTTGATTCCCCGTGTGTCGAAAGTTCGCTAACATCTCCTCATATTTGCTGGCACCACTCAACCGGGATAAATACCAGGAAGGTCCACATCGATGACACAATATTGGCTTATGAAAAGTGAACCGGATGCCTATTCGATTGATGATTTAAAGCGGGATCGAACAGAACATTGGGATGGCATCAGGAATTATCAGGCCCGTAATTTCATGATGCGGGATATGAAACCGGGTGATGAAATACTGTTTTATCATTCCAGTTGTAAGGTGCCCGGCGTTGTTGGCTTGGCCCGTGTCTGCAAGGAGGCGTATCCAGACTTCACGGCATGGAATCCGGACTCAAAATATTACGATCCAAAATCAACTCCTGAAAAGCCGCGATGGTTTATGGTGGATGTGGGATTTGTGAAAAAATTCCCAGAGGTGATCTCGCTCGCTCAGCTTAGACAAACACCTGGACTGGAGGGGATGAGATTGCTGCAGAAAGGGAACAGACTCTCAATCATGCCGGTCAATGAGCATGAATTTCAGACTATCTGCAAACTCGCGGGGATATAGTCACGGCACTCTGCGGATCGTAGAACAGCTTATTTTTCTGATGTAACCAAATCCTTGAGCAGATAGTTGCTATAGGCATCCAGAACTTTCCGCTGCGCTGGGGTCCTGGGAGTATTGGCCTGGGCCATTTTGCGGTTATACCAGCCTGATATGCCTGGGGGAAGCGGGGTTTGGGCTTTCCTCATGTCGGTAGTCCTATTCAAAAACCAGAAAAAATCTGTACATTAAGTATACATCCGGATCTGACAAAAGCCTAGATTGTAGAGGACGGGGTGGGCTCTTTACATAGTATTAGTTCGTACTATTCGGTATTAACAATCCGCAAAGGATTCCATTGAGCTATGGCCCAGCGCCAGAACTCCGCAAGACTTGCCGGATGCTCCGGTGGTGCTGGCTGGTTAAGGAAATTCAGTGCGGTGACTAAAACAGCAACCGGATCCGTCGTATTGATTGGATCAGCGCCCAGGCGCTTGCTCAATTTTCTACCGCGTTTATCGGTAACCAGGGGCAAATGCTTATAGTCGGGCGTAGGAAGATCGAGCAATTTCTGTAGATATATCTGGCGTGGCGTGGAGGTAAGCAGATCGGCTCCACGCACCACATCGGTAATGCCCTGGTAGGCATCATCGACGACTACCGCAAGCTGATAGGCAAACAGACCGTCTGCACGCCTGATGATAAAGTCGCCAATTTCGCTAACGATATTTTGACTGATTGTTCCCCATATCGGGTCAGTAAAGACCACAGGCTGAGCATGGGTCATCAGACGAATAGCACATCGGTTTCCGTCACTTCTTGATTTTTCGACGGGTCGTGTTCTGCAGGTGCCAGGATAAATCACCCCTTCGGTGCCTAATACGCCCTGAGTCTGAATTTCACTGCGACTACAGACACATGGGTAGAGGATGCTTTTCTGCTGTAGTTCGTTTATAGCCTCCTGATAGGCATTAACACGGGTGCTTTGATAAAGCACCGGCTCGTCCCATTCAAAGCCAAAAGAATCGAGTGTCCTGAGAATGGCATCCGAAGCACCTGCTACCTCCCGGGGCGGATCAATGTTCTCTATCCTGATCAACCACTGACCTTGCCGTTTTCTGGCGTCAAGATAGCTGCCCATGGCGGCCACCAGTGAGCCAAAGTGGAGAGGACCGGAAGGCGAGGGTGCAAATCGTCCGCGGTAATTCATAGGTAGTAATAAAAGGGCACAATACGTCCAGTTTTTTCAACGTAGGACGCTGACCTGGACAAAAAAGCCGGCTCAGGGCCGGCTTTAAGTCTAACATATGGATTCTGATGGCCTTAGCTCATCTGTTTCTCCCGGATTTCATCCAGGGTCTTGCAGTCAATACAGAGTGAGGCGGTAGGCCGTGCCTCCAGTCGGCGAATCCCAATTTCGACACCGCAGGCTACACAATAGCCATAGTCGTGACTGTCAATGAGATTTAACGTCTCATCGATCTTTTTGATCAGTTTCCGTTCGCGATCACGGGTGCGCAACTCAAGGCTGAATTCCGATTCCTGGGTGGCACGATCGTTGGGGTCAGGAAAGTTGGCGGCGTCATCCTTCATGTGATGCACCGTCCGGTCAACCTCTTCCATCAACTCCTGCTTCCATGCCCGTAGGATGGCCCGGAAATGCTCTTCCTGTGCCTCACTCATGTACTCCTCGCCCTTCTTCTCTTTATAAGGCTTGAAGCCAAAAGGGCCGGTAAGGTCATTCTCTGGCTTTTTCTTTGCGGTCATTCAATGACTCCTGGAAAACCACGCTAACGAAGTCGGCTATGATAACCAGAATCTTCTGTTTCGGGCAACATTTGTCAGATACCCCCAAAATTGGTCCGTGTTGCATGCTCTCCGGTCGGGTAGAATAGGCACTTTTCAAACCTGTCGCCTTGCCCTGCAAGGAATGATAATCAGTAGTTAAAAGAGTAGGTTATGACAAATCTGGAAGCACTGATATGGGATGTGGACGGCACATTGGCCGATACCGAGCGGGATGGCCATCGTGTCGCTTTTAACAGCGCTTTTTCCCAGGTGGGCCTGGAGTGGCACTGGGATGTGGAAATGTATGGTCAATTACTCAAAGTAACCGGCGGCAAGGAGCGAATCCGCTATTACCTGGACAGGTTCAATCCGACTTGGGAACGCCCATCTGATCTGGATCAGTTTATTGCCGAATTACATCGTCGCAAGAGCGAGGTCTTCGTTTCACTCATGGAAGAGGGCCGAATACCACCGCGAAATGGGGTGATCAGGTTAATTGACGAGGCGGCTGCAGCCGGTTTGCGGCTGGCGATCGCCACGACCACAACCCCGGCCAATGTGGATGCCCTGCTGGAACGCTTCTTTGGGTCTGCAGGAAAGCATCCGTTCGAGGTGATAGCGGCCGGTGATGTGGTTCCGGCAAAGAAACCGGCACCGGATATTTATTGCTGGGCACTCGAAAAAATGGCTCTGCCGCCACAAGCTTGTGTCGCGATTGAAGATTCCCATAACGGGCTCAGATCGGCCATATCCGCCGGAATTTCGACCGTGGTCATTACCGTGAATGGGTACACGGCCAATGAAGATTTCACCGGCGCCAGCCTGATCGTGGACCAATTGGGGGATAGTGAGAATCCGGCGCGTGTCGTGGTGGGTGAACTAAATGGGGCAGCCATGGTGGATGTCGGTATGTTGCGCAGGCTGCATGCGGTATCCTGACCTTGCAGCCTGTCTGTGGTTTTACCCTTGTAACTTAAACATCTGTCAATCACACATTATTGAGTAGCTTCGCTGATGATAGCTGATCGAATGGCGTCTATACGCCCCTTCTATGTAATGGAGCTGCTGGCGCGTGCCAGGGCGTTGGAAAACAGTGGCCGCTCAATTATCCACATGGAGGTGGGGGAACCCGATTTCGAGACACCCAGACCCATTATCGAGGCAGGGAAGCGTGCGCTGGATGAGGGCTATACCCACTATACGCCGGCGGCGGGAATTCCGAAGTTGCGTATGGCTATAGCCGCGGATTATCGGAGTCGTTATGGCGTTCACCTTGATCCGGCGCGGGTACTGATAACCCCGGGTTCTTCAGGGGCGTTGCAACTGGTGATGAGTATCGTAGTGAATCCGGGGGAGGCGGTGATGATGGCCGATCCCGGCTACCCCTGCAATCGCCATTTTGTCCGACTGGTTTCCGGCGAGCCGGTGACCGTCCCGGTGGGTCCGGAGTCCGGTTATCAACTGACGGCCGAGATTATTGCCCGCGAGTGGACTGACAATATGCGCGCGGTGATGGTCGCCTCGCCTTCGAACCCTACGGGCACACTGATCAAGCGTGAAGAACTGGACAGGATATACCGGGTGGTCAAGGAACGGGGGGGTATCCTCATTGTCGATGAGATCTATCAGGGGCTGGTCTACGGGGCTGAACCCTTCACCGCACTTGAGCTCGCCGATGATCTGTTTATCATCAACAGTTTCTCCAAGTATTACGGCATGACCGGCTGGCGACTGGGCTGGATGATCGCTCCCGAGCGCCATATCAGTGCTGCTGACCGACTGGCGCAGAATATTTTTCTATCCGCGCCAACCCCTGCCCAGTATGCGGCGCTGGCAGCCTTTGGCGACGAGACCCAGCGTATTGTTGAGCAGCGGTGTGGGGCATTCCAGGAACGCCGGGATTATCTGTTGCCGGCACTGAGACAGCTGGGTTTTGACATTCCCGTGGAGCCGGAGGGTGCTTTTTATCTGTATGCCAATTGTAAAAAGATAACCCAGGACAGCTTCGCCTTTGCCCATGAATTGCTCGAGTCGGAAGGTGTGGCCATTACACCGGGTAAGGATTTTGGGGATAACCTGCCAGAACAACATGTGCGATTCGCCTACACCACCTCCATGGAGAAACTGACCGAAGGTGTGGCGCGAATCGCCCGCTTTATCGATCGCTGATCATTCCCGCGCGGTACCGGCACACCAAAGGCGTGTTGCACCGACCACGGCCGCAGGCATGGCGGCAAAGTTCAGTATTGGAATCATCATCAGCAGCGTGACCCCGCCACCAAAACCAAGCGCTGCCAGGCGGGTCTGTTTTAGCCGGTCATGCTGTGATCGGAAATCCAGTCCATGATTCCCCAGTGGATAATCGGCATACTCGATGGCCAGAAACCAGGCGCTGAACAGCAACCAGAGAAAAGGTGCCAGCAGGTTAATCCCGGGAATGACGAACAGCAATAACAGAGGTATTGCCCGGAGCAGGAAGTAGCCCAGTTTTCTCAATTCCGACTGTATGGTCGGCAGAATCAGTTGTTGGAGGGTCCGCCGGCTTTCAGGCGGTTTGTTGCCGGTCAATATCTCCTCCACCTTGGCGGAGAGTAGACTATTGAACGGTGCGGCAATCAGGTTGGCGACCGCGGTGAACGTATAAAAGGTGATCAGCAGAACACTCAGGGCAAACAGTGGCCATAGCAGCCAGCGCAAGAAGCTCAGCCAGCTGGATTCTGGCAGAAAGGTATTCAGCAGGCTGTCAAACTGGCTAAAACCGATCCAGCCGATAATGACAAACACTACAATGTTGATTGCAACGGGTGCCAGCAGATATCGCCTGAGTCCGGGCCGTGTCAGCATCTTTAGTCCCTGTAGTAGCTGATTAATGCCGGTAAATGGATTGTTTTTCATGTAGTTGTATAGCCGGGCGGGTGATTTATTATCTGAATAGCAGGCGCGAATTTGCCGATATTCTACCCTATTTGTGTATTCAGATCAGGCGAGAACTTCAGCGTGCTCCAGTTTTTGACCGTCGGCAGACTACCCACGGAGGCGAGGGCGGCACACCATCCAGGGTGCGGCTGAAAATTGACGCAGGAGAGGCGGTCGCTTTCCATGGAACGGGAAAAAACGCCCCCGCCTTCAGCCTTGGCGTTAGCTTCCAGGGCGGTCCAATGAATAAAAAAAGCCTGCTTGAAAGCTTCGTTATCCAGTGATTCAAGCTGCCTAAATACCTCATGCTCAAACATCTTACGGGCGATTCTTCGCAAGCTCTTCCGCATAACGACAAACTCCAGATCAATGCCGATGGGATATTCCGTGCTCACCGCCAGCAAGGCGAGCTCCCCGGCATGGCTGAGGTTGAACTGGAGATTGTTTTCTGCCGATTTGAGCCGGGGTTTGCCTTTCTCGCCATAACTAATCTGTATCAGGACAGGGGGGATTCCGGAATATGCAGATAATATCGAGCGCAAGCAACCACGGGCATTTCCAAACCGGATCTGCTCTTCTCTGTGTAACAACTGCCCGCGACGTATTTGTTCATCAGGGGTGAGCAGGTGTGCGAGGTCCAGCCCCGGCGTGGATAATTCGATTTTCCAGATATGGACTTCATTCCTGCCGGGCAGGGCGGGCATTACATCAGGTATTATCCACTGATCAATCTTCAGCATTATCTCAAGAAGCGCTCTGCTATGGAGGATTCATGGGTAGCTTTCTCCGGCTTCATGATATTCTTCCATGTTCAATTGCCGGAGTCACTCACCAATTACCGGAGGTATTCTCATGGGTCTGGAGCTGGTCAGTTTTGCCATTTGTCCGTTTGTGCAGCGTGCGGTCATCGCGCTGAAAGAGAAGCGTGTGGATTTCGAAATCACTTATATCGATCTGGATAACCCCCCTGAATGGTTTAAGGAGATTTCACCTTTTGGCAAGGTGCCGCTGTTAAGGATCGACCAGGAGGTCCTGTTTGAGTCTGCTGTTATCAACGAGTACCTGGACGAGGTCTATCCGCCCAGGCTGCATCCGGATAATCCGCTGGTGCGGGCCAAACACCGGGGTTGGATCGAGTTCGGTTCAAATCTGTTGTTCGAGCAGTACAAGTTGATGACCGCCAAGTATGAAGATGATGTCCAACAGCAGTGCGAGGCGTTGGGTGGTTTATTTGCGCGCCTGGAGAGTGAAGTCAGTGACGGCCCGTACTTCATGGGAGAACGGTTCTCATTACTCGACACAGCCTACGCCCCTTTTTTCATGCGTTTTGAAATCCTCAAAAAACATCATGAAACGCTGGAAGATCTTATGCCTACTCGGCTGAGTCAATGGGGTCAGGCCTTGCTGGAGCGGGATTCTGTGAAGGCGTCTGTAGTGGATGACTTCGAGCAGCGCTTTGTAAATTTCGGCAAGAGCAAAGACTCCTTCATTCTGGCAGACGCATAAACCCGCCCGTGACAAACCGCGAGAGACGCATTGTCCGGCCCGCGATTCCCGGCCGGTCGGTTGGGCAATTACCTGATCTGCCGCCACTGTTGCAACGTATCTATGCGCTGCGCGGCGTGAACAGTCCCGGCGAGTTGGATTACAGTCTAAGTGCACTGATACCTCCGCAACAGCTCGGCGGCACAGTCGAGGCGGCACAGCTGATCCATCAGGTAATGGCAAACCAGGGACGAATACTTATCGTCGCCGACTTTGATGCGGATGGGGCAACCAGTTGCGCCCTGGCGGTGCGCTCACTGACAGCCATGGGTGCAGTCCAGGTAATGTTTATGGTGCCGAACCGTTTTTCGGATGGTTATGGCTTGACTGCCGAGATTGCCCGAAAGGCGATGGACTATCACCCGAATCTGGTGATTACGGTGGATAACGGTATCTCAAGCCTGCAGGGAGTTGCGCTGCTACGTGAGAAAGGGATCGCGGTGTTGGTGACGGATCATCATCTACCTGGACCCGAGTTGCCCCCTGCCAATGTGATTGTGAATCCAAACAGTCCTGATGAGACTTTTGCCAGCAGCCATCTCGCCGGGGTCGGGGTGGTGTTTTATGTCATGGCGGCCCTGAGAACCTGGTTGCGTCAGCTGGGGTGGTTCAAATCGAGAGGTCTTGCGGAACCGAATCTGGCAGATTTTCTGGATCTGGTGGCGCTGGGGACAGTTGCGGACGTCGTCAGGCTGGACTACAACAATCGGATTCTGGTGCAGCAGGGACTGGCGAGAATACGCGCCGGGCGATGCTGTCTGCTGATACGTGAAATCCTTGCCAAGGCCGGAAAACCGCTGTCTCGGGTAGTGGCCGCCGATCTCGGGTTTATCGTGGGGCCGAGGCTGAATGCTGCCGGTCGCCTGGATGACATGACGGTGGGTATAACCGCACTGCTGAGCGACTCGGCCGCCAAGACTGCGGAGACCGCGGATCTGCTCGATCGCCTTAATAGTGAGCGTAAACAGATTGAACAGGAGATGAAGGAGCAGGCGTTGGAGCATCTCGACTCGCTGGAGCTGGGTGACCAGCTTCCCTACGGACTCTGTGTCTACCGGGAAGGTTGGCATCAGGGGGTTATCGGTATTCTTGCCTCACGTATCAAGGATCGCTACCACAGGCCGGTAATCGCCTTTGCCGAGGCGGACGGGGAGACATTTAAAGGCTCTGCCAGATCGATCGAGGGTCTGCATATCCGTGATACGTTGGAGTCGATAGCGGTTGCCCACCCCGGATTACTGAATAAATTCGGCGGACACGCCATGGCGGCAGGACTGACACTGATGAAGTCCGACTATATCGAGTTCAGCCGACGCTTTGATGAGGCCGTGGCGATGCAACTGAAAGATCGGAGTCTCAAGGGGGAGTTGATCTCCGACGGCGGTCTGGAGTCTGATGAACTGGATCTGGCCATTGCGGCGCAGTTGAACCAGGCCGGACCCTGGGGACAGGGCTTTTCGGCGCCGCTGTTCGATGACCGGTTTGAGATTCTGCAGCAGCGAGTGGTTGGCGACAGGCACGCGAAAATGACCTTGCGACGAAACGATTGCGCCCAGGACCTGGAAGCCATTGCTTTTAATCAGGTCGACTCCATGCCGGCGATCCCGGGGGCAACCATTCACGCCGCATACCGGCTTTCGGTTAATGAGTTTCGGGGTGCGCAAACATTGCAGTTAATGATCGAATATTTTCAGGTGGTTTAGTAATGTCGGAAGATTTTAAGTCCCATGAATATGATGAAGAAGAGCAACAGGTTTCCCGTAGTGAAATCAAGCGTCAGCACCTGGCGCTTCAGGCATTGGGCGAGCGACTGGTCAGCCTCAAACCGGCGCAGTGGGGGGAGTTTGGCTTTTCCGACGTGATGCTGGATGCCCTGCAGGAATCACAGCGGATCAAAAGCCATAATGCCATGCGTCGTCACATCCGGCGCCTTGGGAAGCTGCTCAATCAGGAGGATACGGAGAAAGTAGAGTTGCTGTTCAAGCGGATGGATGATCGGGCAATGCAGGATACCCAGCGTTTTCACCGTATCGAACAGTGGCGGGATCGACTGATCAATGGCGATGATAAAACTCTGTCAGATCTGTTGGATATTTGTCCTAATGTAGACATACAGCACATAAGGCAATTAATTCGCGCCGGAAAAAAGGAGCGCGCATTGGCTAAGCCACCAATGGCTCAACGTAAATTATTCAAGTATCTTAGAGAGTTAGATATAAAATGAAAATTAATTAACGGATAATTTGCTGCAAAGTAAATTTGATGGCTGTATAAAATATACCCTTTCAAAGCCGGGACAAATCGCTATAATTGGTTCGGTTCCGTCAGCTGCACCGTTTCTGACGAAAAATCCAAACGTACATTAGGCTGAGACAACGAGACTATCTGTATGACGACAAAAAAACGGCCTGTCTATCTAGACCTGACGCAGTTCCGCTTCCCGATCGCCGCCATTATGTCGGTAGGACATCGGGCAAGTGGTGTGCTGATGATCCTGGCCATTCCCTTCCTGGCATATATCCTTGACCTCTCTCTCTCCGGACCGGAAGGTTTTGCTGAGGTGAAGACGATCCTGGGCAGCTTGTTTATCAAGCTGGTCTTGTTCGTCGTGCTCTGGGCGATGCTGCACCATTTACTGGCGGGTATTCGCTACCTGCTGCTTGATTTCCATATCGGTGTTGAGAAGGAGATAGAGACCAAATCGGCGCAGGCCGTCATGGTGGCTGCTCCGGTTCTCGCCGTTCTGATCGGGTTGGTACTATGAGCCGTCAAGCATCCGGACTGCGCGCATGGGCGCTGCAACGCATCAGTGCGGCCTATTTAGGGCTGTACCTTATCTATATGCTCGGTCATCTGAGCTTCAATGCGCCTGAAACCTATGAGGCATGGCGGGCCTACATCGCTGATCCCGGTGTTACCATCGGCATGCTGCTGTTTGTCACAGCACTGTTGATACATGCCTGGGTCGGCATTCGTGACGTGCTGATCGATTATGTACACCCCATCATGGCCCGGGTAGGCCTGCTCAGCCTGTTTGCAATCGGCTTCATCGGTTGCGGCCTCTGGTTTGCCAAGGCGGTATTCCTCGCCAGCGTGGCTGCCTGAACACCACATATTAATAAAGGTATATCATGACGCTAGCCAGAAGACGTTTTGATGCGCTGATTATCGGTGCCGGTGGCGCCGGTCTTAACGCAGCGCTACAGCTTGCCAACGCCAACCTGCGAGTTGCTGTTGTGTCAAAAGTATTTCCGACCCGCTCCCATACGGTTGCCGCCCAAGGTGGTGTGAATGCCGCACTGGCCAATGTCTTTGAAGATAATTGGCACTGGCATATGTTCGATACCGTCAAAGGCTCGGATTATCTGGGCGACCAGGATGCAATCGAGTACATGTGCCGCGAGGCCATTCCTACGGTCTACGAGCTGGAACATAACGGCGTACCGTTCTCTCGCCTGGACAATGGAAAGATCTACCAGCGTGCCTTCGGCGGCCAGAGCCAGAATTTCGGTGGTGCCCAGGCGGCGCGCACCTGTGCCGCAGCGGACCGCACCGGTCACGCTATCCTGCACACGCTGTACCAGCAGAACATCCGGGCGCGCACCCACTTTTTTGACGAGTATTTCGGTGTCGAGCTGATTCGTGACAGTGAAGGCGCTATCCTGGGTGCCCTGACACTGGAGATCGAGACTGGTGAGCCGCTGCTGATTGAGGCCAAAACCACGCTATTGGCTACAGGTGGCGGTGGACAGGTGTTCCGTACTACCTCGAATGCGCATATCAATACCGGTGACGGCATGGCCATGGCGTTGCGGGCTGGTGTGCCATTGATGGATATGGAGTTCTTCCAGTTTCATCCTACTGGTATCGCCGGACGCGGTATGCTGATTACCGAAGGGGTGCGTGGTGAGGGTGGCTACCTGATCAACAAGGATGGCGAGCGCTTCATGGAGCGTTATGCCCCCAACGCCAAGGACCTAGCCAGCCGTGACGTGGTATCGCGTGCCATCGTGACCGAGGTGAAAGAGGGTCGCGGTTGCGGACCCAATGCCGATCATGTGCTGTTGAAGGTGGACCACCTGGGTGAGGATATTATCGCCAAGCGTTTGCCAGGCATCCGTGAAAGCTCCAAGATCTTTGCCGGCGTCGACCCTGCGGTTGAACCGATTCCGGTATTCCCCACGGCCCACTATATGATGGGCGGTATCCCGACTGACCGTTTGGGTCATGTCGTGATACCTGGCTCTGATGGTTCCGAACGGATAGTTCCCGGCCTGTTTGCCGCCGGTGAGTGCGCCTGCGTATCGGTGCATGGCGCCAACCGACTGGGCGGTAATTCACTGCTGGATATTCTGGTGTTCGGCCGTGCGGCCGGTCAGCAGATTATCGATCATCTGAAGGACGACCCGGAACACAAGACAATGGATGAAACCGCTGTCGAACAGGCCGTGGCCAGACTGACCCGCTGGGAGCAGCCGGGCGAGGGGATTTCAGTGCGCGAACTGCGCGATGAGTTCCGCAAGGTAATGGAAGATCATGCCGGCGTATTCCGTACTGACGATATCATGTCGGAAGGTGTCACCAAGGTTAAGGCACTTCGCGAGAAGCTGAAAGATGTACGCCTGGGCGACCAGAGCAAGGTGTTCAATACCGCACGCATCGAAGCCCTGGAGCTTGAAAACCTGATTGATATCGGTATGGCCATTGTTCTTTCCGCGCTGGAACGCAAGGAGAGCCGCGGCGCTCACTCCCGGCCCGACTATACCGAACGTGATGATGCGAACTGGATGAAGCATTCGGTCTATTTTCTAGAGGGTGATCGACTGGATTACAAACCGGTTCAGACCAAACCACTAACCGTTGATACCTTCCCGCCGAAGCCACGTGTCTACTGAGGGTTGCTGCATGAAATTTTTTGTTTATCGTTATAACCCCGATGTCGATACCGCTCCACACATGCAGGAGTATGACGTTGAGGTGACCCGGGGCATGATGCTTCGCGATGCCCTGATGGAGATCAAACGTCAGGATGAGGCCTTCGCCTTCCGTCACTCCTGTGGCGAGGGTGTGTGCGGCTCAGATGCCGTCAATGTCAATGGCAGCAATCTGCTCGGTTGCACCACACCTGTGAGTGAGTTGAAAGAGCCGGTCAATGTCCGTCCGCTACCGGGCCGTCCCGTCATCCGGGATCTGGTCGTCGATATGTCCCAGTTCTATCAGCAGTACCGGGCGGTCAAGCCCTATCTGATCCACAAGGACCCTCTACCTGAACAGGAGATCCTGCAGTCCCCCGAGGATCGGGATAAACTGGACGGTCTGTACGAGTGCATCATGTGCGGTTGCTGCTCCACTGCGTGTCCTTCGTTCTGGTGGAACCCGGATAAGTTCCATGGTCCGCAAGCGCTGCTGCAGGCGTGGCGATTCCTGGCAGACAGCCGCGACCAGGCCACCGAAGAGCGTCTGGACGCACTGGAAGGACCCTATAAACTGTACCGTTGTCACTCGATCATGAACTGTGTGGAGTATTGTCCAAAATCACTCAATCCCACCAAGGCGATCGGCAAGATTAAGGAACTGATGCTGAAGCACTCAATCTAGTGTGATTGTGCCAGTGCAGGAATCCGGCCTTCCTCCTCTCGGGCAGCTACGCTGGCAGTGCCGGCGTGGCATGCTTGAGTTGGATTATGTGCTGATCGGGTTCCTCGATCGGCACTTTTCTGACCTTCCAATTGAAGACCAGCAACTGTTTGTTCGGATGCTGGATTTTGAAGACCAGCTGTTGCTGGACTGGGTCATGGGTAATGTGGTCCCCTCCGACAGTAATATCCGGCGGCTGGTCGCCCTGATGCAGATGCGGTCGTAATCGGACAAATCTGCTCGTTTCTGTTACATAAGGAATGTGATGAAGAACGCGTAGATGGGCAAAACGCAGTGTGCCCATCATTTTGGCTATGTCCCTGTTGCATGAAGAGTAGTCTTTTTGCAGGAGTCGATTTATCCACAAAGTTCGCGGCTGAAGCCACTCCAACCGATACGGCTGGTCGCCTGAGTGAATTTGATCTGTAGGACACCCGCCCCGGGCCGAATTCGCGGCGAGGGGCCGGTCGGGCAGGCAGGGAATAGATAAGCAACAGCGCTCCACCTTGCCGAGCGCAACTTATGGACGTAAGCACAGGGAGTGTGATGAACAGACAGCAGGCGCCGTTGCGCATCCGGCTTTATCAATCAAAAAAAATGGCCTTTTACCGGCATCTGTTGCATGCGGTGTTGATGGCGTATGCCACGGTCGCGGCCGTCTCGTATCCGCTGGCGATGCTGGTACCGATTATCTGTCTGACGGTCTCCTGGTATCTGCTGTTTCAACGCATCCGAACCGAGGCAGACGAACAATTGACCCTTGTCTGGAGGCCGGACGGCAGTTGGTTGATCGGGCAGGGGCCCCGGCAATCCCGCCACTACCGCGCGTTGGCCAGCTGTTTTACCTCCCACTGGCTGACAATCCTGGGATTTCGGGAGGGACTGCTCGGCCGGCGATATTACCTGCTGCTTGCGGATAACTGCGATCCAGGGCAGCATCGCCGATTACGGGTGCGTCTCAAGCAACCGATCAGTCAACGGGGTCCAAAGGTTGATAATTATCCGGTATCAGGACAGTAGGTGTCCTCTGGACCCGGTCATCCTGACGGGGAAAGTCAATATTAAAATGCAATCCACGACTCTCCTTACGATGTTGCGCGGAGTGGATAATCAGGTAGGCAACCTCCACCAGGTTGCGTAGTTCCAGCAAGTCATTGGTGACCCGGAAATTGCTGTAGTACTCCTTGATCTCATGTCGCAGTAGGTTAATGCGTCGTTTCGCCCGTTCCAGCCGTTTGTTACTGCGGACAATACCGACATAGTCCCACATAAAATGGCGTAACTCGTTCCAGTTATGAGAGACTACCACCTCCTCATCAGAGTCGGTAACCCGGCTTTCATCCCATGGCATGACTTCGGGTAGCGCAGCGGCAGACGGCAGGCGCTGCTCGATATCCAGCGCCGTCTGCTGTGCATAAACCAGGCATTCCAGCAAAGAGTTACTGGCCATGCGATTGGCGCCGTGCAATCCGGTATAGGAGGTCTCACCAATGGCAAAAAGATTCGGCACATCGGTTCTGGCCTTGAGGTCGGTAATGACACCACCACAGGTATAGTGGGCGGCCGGCACCACGGGAATCGGATCAGTGGTTATATCAATGCCGAATTCGAGGCACTTGGCGTGTATATTCGGAAAGTGTTCGCGGATAAATTCAGCCGGTTTGTGACTGATATCCAGGTAGAGGCAATCCGCACCGATCCGCTTCATCTCGTGATCTATCGCCCGGGCCACGATGTCCCTTGGCGCCAGTTCGGCGCGTTTATCAAACTGCGGCATAAACCGCGTACCATCCGGCAGCAACAGTTTGCCTCCTTCACCCCGCAGGGCCTCGGTGATCAGGAAGGATTTGGCATGCGGGTGGTACAGGCAGGTCGGGTGAAACTGGATAAATTCCATATTCGCGACACGACACCCCGCCCGCCACGCCATCGCTATCCCGTCTCCGGTGGATACATCCGGGTTGCTGGTATAGAGATAGACCTTACTGGCGCCGCCGGTTGCCAGCACGGTGAATTTAGCGATAAAGGTTTCAACCCGGTTGTCCTTTTTGTCCAGGATGTAGGCGCCAAGGCAGGGGTTTTCTGAAATGCCCTGTTTGCCCCCCATAATCAGGTCAATAGCGTTATGCTGTTCAAACAGGCTGATGTTGTCGCGGGCCAGGACCTGGGATTCCAGGCGACTCTCGACCTCTTGCCCGGTGGCGTCCGCGGCATGGATAACCCGGCGATGGGAATGGCCGCCTTCCCGGGTAAGGTGATATCCTCCGCCCGATGGCGTATCCCGGGTGAAGTCAACACCCTCATCAAGTAGCCACTGAATATTTTCGGGGCCTTTTTCAACGACCAGGCGGACCGTCTGTTCATCGCAAAGACCGGCCCCGGCATCCAGGGTATCATCCACATGGGAATCAATCGAATCTTCAACATCCAGTACCGCCGAAATTCCGCCCTGGGCGTAATAGGTGTTACCCTCACTCAGTTCGCGTTTGGCAATCACCGCGATACGGATGGATTCGGGTAGCCGCAAGGCAAGACTCAAGCCGGCTGCACCGCTGCCGATAATCAGTACGTCAAATTGCTTGGGGGCATTTTTATTCATGGGGTTTACCCGAATCCTGGCTTGGGGTCATAATTCAGTTATAAATGGCGGTGTCAGCGTGTTGCCGACACCGTGGGGGAATCCTATCCTAATTCTCGGAATTCGAGAACCGGATATTGAGAACTTATCACACAGCATGTTGTCAACCACATTGAGTATGGAGCGGAGCTTGCCACTATCAGAGGGCACACCCTGATGGGGGAGCGGCAGATAGACCAGGAGTTGGTCGAACGTGTTCAACGTGGAGACAAGAAGGCCTTTGATCTACTGGTACTCAAGTACCAGCAAAAGGTGGCGAATCTGGTCTCCCGCTATGTAAGAGACCCCAGCGAGACGCTTGATGTGACACAGGAAGCTTTTATCAAGGCGTACAAAGCGTTACCCAACTTTCGTCAGGAAAGCGCGTTCTATACCTGGCTCTATCGTATCGCCATCAACACGGCAAAAAACTATCTGGTTGCCCAGAAGCGCCGTCCTCCCAGTTCGGACATTGATGCTGACACGGCCGAGCAACTCGACGTCGGTGTCCGACTGAAGGAGCATGCTACGCCGGAACATCATCTGCTGGAGAAAGAGATTGCCGAGACTGTGAATCAAGCAATAGATGAACTCCCTGAAGATTTGCGAACAGCCATAACTCTCAGAGAACTTGAGGGTCTCAGTTATGAGGAGATAGCCAAGGCAATGGAGTGCCCCGTAGGAACAGTAAGATCCAGAATATTTCGTGCCCGTGCAGCGATAGATGCGAAATTACAACCGCTTCTAAGCTGATACTTTGAACAGCAGTACTATATCGACCGGTCGGATATGACAATGACAGACGATATCAATGAGCAGATTTCCTCCCTTCTGGACGATGAGCTGAGCCAGAAACAGATCCGTCATACCCTGGATTTGCTCCAGGAGAATGCGTCACTTCGTAATAAGTGGGATCGCTATAACCTGATTGGTGATGCTATGCGAGGGGAGGCGGTACGGTTTTCCGCTGCTTCCATAGCTGATCGTGTCCAGGCGAGGCTGGAGCATGAATCAGTGGATTTCTCCACGGTTCATACTTTCCCAACCACTCGTGCGGGTCACTTTTCATCCCGATGGTATAAATCAGCCGGTGGTGCGGCGTTGGCCGCATCTGTGGCGGTAATTACCGTGCTGGCATTCCCTCAGTTCACAAACATGCCCCAGGAGCCGGGCAGTGAAGTGATTGCTGAACTCCCAAAGCCTGATCCTGCCCCCTATCTGGTGCAGTCCAGCACGCGCTGGAAGAATCTTTCAGAGCCGAAGGTGGAATCCAAACTTAACAACTTCCTGATCGACCACAATGAATTTGCGGCACCTGGCGGTATCGGCGTCATACCCTATGCAAACTTCGTCAGTTACGACAGTAACCGCTGAAGCGTATGAGATTCATTCATGCCTTTAGTGCGGCGTTGCTGACTGTAGCCTCCCTGGCTGCTACTGCCGATACGCAGGAGGATGATGTACGTATCTGGTTACAACGGATGGTCAATGCCGTTCATTCACTGAATTATGATGGTACCTTCATTTTTTTACACAATGCGCAGCTTGAAAGCATGCAGATTGTCCATACGGTGGACAATAACGGCGAGAAAGAGCGCCTGGTCTCGCTAAATGGCGTGGCTCGCGAAGTATTCAGGGACAGCGCATCGGTAACCTGTATAGCCCCGGATATCAAATCGGTCTCGGTCGGCAAGCGTGTCAGCGATCGTGGCTTTCGGGCAGTTTTGTCGGTCGATTTAAATCAGCTCTCCGACTACTATGACTTTCATCTGCTAGGAGAAGAGCGGGTGGCGGGTCGACAAGCCCGGGTTGTCGCGATCATACCCCTGGATGCATATCGTTACGGGTATCGCCTATACCTGGATACTGAGTATGCACTCCCACTGAAAACAGATATGCTCGATGTTTCAGGTGTATCGATATCCCAGCTCATGTTCACCCAGCTGCAGGTGCATAACAGTAGTCGGGAGATCGCGGAAATCTCGCTGGATGGCAAGGAGTATTACCAGTGGGTGCAGCAAAAACCAATGCGCACCATATCCGGTCGGCAATTTTCCGGGTGGTCCTTCAGCGATTTGCCAGCAGGTTTTGATGTCACGTTGCATTCGAAACGAAGTGCCGGAAAACAGACTGAGGAAATTGATCATTTCGTAATTTCCGATGGCCTGGCATCACTCTCTGTCTATATTGAAGCGGACGATGATGTCGGTCTGCGCGGCAGTTCGACCATGGGCACTGTCAATGCGTACGGCAATGCGGTATCCGGTTATCAGGTGACGGCGGTTGGTGAGGTCCCCGGGATGACTGTGGAGCGCGTCGCGAAATCACTCCGCTTTTCAAAACAGTGATCAGAAAATGATAGAAGAGAGCGCAATAGTAACAGCGACCAACGGGGAATTTGCCCGGGTGGAAACACAGCGGGCAACCAGTTGCGGAAGCTGCGAAGCAAAAAGCAGTTGCGGCACCTCCGCGCTGGCCAAGGTGTTCGGGAATCGCAGAACCGTAGTTGAGGTATTGAACCCGATCGGAGCGGTATCCGGTGAACGGGTGATTGTTGGCCTTGATGAATCAGCCCTGACCCGCGCCTCATTTTTCTTTTACATTGTGCCGCTTCTTCTGTTACTGACCGGTGGTATGTTGGGACAATGGCTTGCCGAAACATTAAGTTTCCAGTCCACGGAACCACTTTCAATTCTCGGCGGTCTACTAGGACTGTTGATTGGAGTTGTCTGGTTACGCTGGTTTGCTTTCAGGCCCAGTAGAAGCAGCGCCTATCAAGCAGTAATTCTCCGTCGGGCCGGTTCGATTCACGTCATTGGCGGGATAAGTAAGAACACTCTGTAATAGATTACGGGAGCACAATTCATGAAAGCGTTGTTGTTAAAAAATCGCTTAACCTCCATCTCGGTGATCATCGTACTGTGGCTGGCATCCTACACCGCCCAGGCTCAATCGTTGCCTGATTTTACAGCGCTGGTAGAGAGCAATAGCCCATCCGTGGTCAACATCAGTACCAAACAGCACAAGTCAGTTCCCAGCCGGTTGAATCGGCAGTTCCAGATTCCGGATTTGCCGGAAGGCAGCCCATTGAATGAGTTCTTCCGCCACTTCTTTGGAGAAGGCGGGCCGGGCGCACCAAGTGAGTCGGAGCCGCGTGAGTACGATGCCCGCTCGCTCGGCTCAGGATTTATCATCTCGGATGATGGTTACATCATGACCAACTTCCACGTGGTGAACGGTGCCGATGAGATCCTGGTGAGGCTCAGCGATCGTCGGGAATATCTGGCGAAAGTGATCGGCATGGATAAAACAAGTGATGTCGCCCTGCTGAAAATCGATGCCAAGGGATTGCCACAGGTAAAGATTGGCACTACCCGCAATCTCAAAGTTGGCGAGTGGGTGCTAGCCATCGGTTCGCCGTTTGGATTCGATCATTCCGTGACTGCCGGCATTGTCAGCGCGAAAGGACGAAGCCTGCCGAATGAAAATTACGTCCCCTTCATTCAGACGGACGTGGCAATCAATCCGGGTAACTCGGGTGGCCCCCTGTTCAATCTTAATGGTGAAGTGGTGGGTATCAATTCCCAGATATACAGCAGAACCGGGGGCTTTATGGGCCTCTCATTTGCCATTCCCATCGAGTTGGCAATGAATGTTGTAGATCAGCTGCGTACCAGTGGTGAAGTCAAGCGTGGCTGGCTGGGCGTGATGATTCAGGATGTGACCCGCGAATTGGCCGAGTCGTTTGGCATGAAATATCCCTACGGCGCCTTGATCGCCAGGGTTGTGCCGGGCAGCCCCTCAGAAAAGGCTGGCCTTGAAGTGGGTGATGTCATACTGAAGTACAACGGCACCAAGCTGGAAAGTTCCTCAATGCTTCAGCATTTGGTTGGCGCCAGTAGTATTGATAAGCCGGCTGAGCTTGAAATTCTTCGCGATGGTGAACGCAAAACCGTTCAGGTCAACATTGGCGAGTTGAAGGCAGACCTGGCTCAGATCGATGGACCGACTCAGGAGAGCCTCTCCAGGCTCGGTATGAGTGTGTTGGAACTGGAAGACCTGGACAGTGACATCAGGAGTCAATACAAGCTCAATGACATCAAGGGAGTATTTGTTCAGTCGGTGAATGACGGCGCGGCAAAAAGTGCCGGAATTGAACCGGGTGATGTCATTCAGATGATTAACCGTGTAAGAGTTTCGACCGTCAAGGAGTTCGACCAGGCGGTGAAAAAACTACCCAAAGGTGCGACGGTGGCAGTCCTGATCTATCGTCGGAACGGTGCGCGTTTCATCCCCTTGCAGGTGCCGAACGAGTAATTCCCGGTGAGTCAGGAGGCCCTCTCTTTTTACTATCGCGATGGCTGCCACCTCTGTGAAGACATGTGGCAGCATCTTCAGTCGATACGAGAGACACATCCGTTTGATATCGAAACGATTAACGTTGACAGTGACGCCGATTTGCGGGTGCGTTATGGCACCCTGATCCCGGTGCTGGCATCGGGTGAGCAGATAATCTGCCACTATTACCTCGATCCGGTTGGGCTGGAGAGGTTTCTCAGTGGTCTGCCGGCCAGTGAATGAGGCTATTTGAGTAGAGTACAAACTGGGGTATGATGTAGTCTTCGAGGGGACAGTTATTCCATCCGGATTATTGACGGAACTTTTTGAATAAAGTTCCGTCTTTTTCAATTGGTTACATGATATTCCTAATCTGTAATCTTTCGCTGTACGACTCAGGACTCATTGCGCAGTAAATCATTCATGACAGATCTCCAGCATATCCGTAATTTTTCCATCATAGCCCACATCGACCATGGCAAGTCGACCATTGCAGATCGGTTCATCCAGATTTGTGGTGGCCTTACCGAACGAGAGATGGCCGAACAAGTGCTGGATTCCATGGATATTGAGCGTGAACGGGGTATCACCATCAAGGCCCAGAGTGTGACACTCAACTACACCGCACCCGATGGAGAGACCTACCGACTGAATTTTATCGATACCCCCGGGCATGTCGATTTCTCTTACGAAGTATCTCGTTCACTGGCCGCCTGTGAAGGCGCGCTGCTGGTTGTGGATGCGGCTCAGGGTGTGGAGGCACAAAGCGTGGCCAACTGCTACACCGCCATTGAGCAGGGGCTGGAGGTGTTACCGGTATTGAACAAGATCGATTTGCCGGCGGCCGAACCGGACCGGGTGATCACGGAAATTGAGGAGATCATCGGTATTGAAGCGCATAACTCAATACGCGTAAGCGCCAAAACCGGCGTTGGCATTCCCGAGTTACTGGCTCAACTGGTGGAATTTGTACCACCTCCCCAGGGCGATGAAAACAAGCCGTTGCAAGCCCTGATAATCGACTCCTGGTTTGACCCCTACGTCGGCGTTATCTCATTGATCCGCGTAATGAACGGTCGAATCAAACCCAAGGACAAGATGCTCATCATGTCGACCGGTCGAACCTTTCAGGTGGAGAAGGTGGGTGTGTTCACGCCGAAACGGGAGAACCGTCCCGACCTCGGTCCGGGTGAGGTGGGTTTTGTGATCGCCGGCATCAAGGATATTGACGGCGCCCCGGTTGGCGATACCCTGACACTGGTGGATAACAAGGCGGGCTCCGCACTACCAGGATTCGCCCAGATGCGTCCCCGGGTGTTTTCCGGTCTGTATCCGGTCAGCTCGGACGACTATGAAAACTTTCGTGATGCGTTGCAGAAGCTGAAACTGAATGATGCCGCCCTGCATTATGAACCGGAGACCTCACAGGCCCTCGGATTTGGTTTCCGCTGCGGCTTTCTCGGTATGCTGCATATGGAAATCGTGCAGGAGCGGCTGGAGCGGGAATACGACCTCGATCTGATCACCACGGCACCGACGGTAATCTATGAGGTGGAAAAGACCGATGGCACCATCGTGATGGTGGATAATCCGGCTAATCTCCCCGCACCCAATCAGATCGCCGAAATACGTGAGCCGATTATCGAGGCACACATACTGGTTCCCCAGGCGCATCTTGGAAATGTCATTACGCTCTGTATCGAAAAACGCGGAATGCAGAAAAACCTGCAGTATCTGGGTGGACAGGTACAGGTGACCTACGAACTGCCAATGAATGAGGTGGTGCTGGACTTTTTCGACCGGCTCAAATCGGTCAGTCGTGGCTATGCCTCTTTCGAATATGAGTTCAAGCGCTTTCAGGCAGCCAGTCTGGTAAAGTTGGATATTCTGATTAACGGTGAACAGGTCGATGCCCTGTCCCTGATCGTACATAGGGAAAACGGCGAGTTCCGGGGGCGTGAAATCACTTCCCAGATGAAGGAGTTAATACCGCGGCAGATGTTCGAAGTGGCCATTCAGGCGGCAATCGGCAGCAAAATCATTGCCAGAACAACCGTGAAGGCGTTGCGTAAGAATGTCACCGCCAAGTGTTATGGCGGAGATATCACGCGAAAACGTAAACTGCTGGAAAAGCAGAAAGCGGGTAAAAAGCGGATGAAACAAGTGGGTCGGGTGGAGATACCACAGGAAGCCTTCCTCGCTGTGCTACGTGTCGGAAAGGACAATTGAACGTCCGGTACTATTAATTGATGATGATTTTTACAAATTACATTGAGTAGTTTGCGATCAGGTTGGAACCTCCTATGAATTTTGATTTCCCCCTATTTCTGGTCATTGCGACTTTTTTGACCGGCTTCATCTGGCTAATTGACGTGCTGTTTTTCGCTCGCAGGCGAAAGCAGCAGGCAGGTGGGGACAAAAAAGTAAAAGAACCGATGCTGGTTGAATATTCCCGCTCATTCTTTCCCGTCATCCTTGCAGTGCTGGTGCTGCGCTCCTTTGTTGTAGAACCGTTCAGGATTCCATCCGGCTCCATGATGCCAACACTACTGGTTGGAGATTTCATCCTGGTGAACAAGTTCTCCTATGGCATCCGGCTACCGGTGCTGAATAAGAAGGTGATTGAGTTGGATGAACCAAAACGTGGTGACGTGGTGGTATTCAAGTATCCGCAAAATCCGCGCGTGGACTACATAAAAAGAGTCGTGGGTGTGCCCGGCGACATGATCAGTTACAGCAATAAAACACTGTATATCAATGGAGAGCCTCAATCTCAACGCCATGTTGAAATCTATACCGGCGTCGGTAGCGGAGCACGTGAGACCGGCGCGTTGAAAAATATTGAACAATTGGGCGATGTAGAGCATGAGATTCTCATCAATCCCATGGCGCCGGATTTTGGCTATGGTTGTCAGGTATTGATGCGCGGCCCTTTCACCGTGCCCGAAGGGCACTACTTTGCTATGGGCGATAACCGGGACAACAGCAATGACAGCCGCTGCTGGGGTCTGGTGCCGGAGCAGCTGCTGGTGGGCAAGGCATTCGCCATCTGGATGAACTGGGACTCGAATCTCCCGAGCTTTCCGGTCACCTGGGCTCGCATAGGCAATGGCATAAACTGAAGCGGCTGATAACGCAAAATTCAGGCTAATAGCTAATAATAGATCAGGGGGAGAATGATGAGAGACGGATTGGCAAGGCAGCGGGGCATGACCCTCACCGGCTGGATGACAGTTATTGCGTTGATTCTGTTTTTTGCCCTGCTGGGCATGAAGATCGGCCCTATATATCTTGAAAACCTGACCGTTAAGGATGTGGTGGAATCCTTGAAGGAGGAGCCGCTGATTACCAAGCGTTCAGCCAGCGAGGTTAAAAGCATGATCATGAAACGTCTGGATATCAATGGAGTCTATGACCTAAAGAGTGACCATGTCACCGTCAAGAAAAGCCCGGGCATCATGAAAGTGGCGATCGACTACCAGGTACAGAAAAAGATGGTGGGTAATATCGACATCCTGGTGACCTTTTCCGATCAAATAGAGCTGATTTCAAATTGAGAGAACCGGTTGAACGCTTATGTCGCTCTATAGGCTATGAATTCAATAACCTGGGGCTGGTGGAAACAGCACTGACGCACAGAAGCGCCGGAAGTACCAACAATGAGCGACTGGAGTTTCTCGGGGATGCTATTCTTGGCTTTGTGATAGCCGATTATCTTCATGCCAATTATCCGGATGCCGATGAAGGGCAGCTCAGCCGACTCCGGGCCGGGCTGGTTAAAGGGGATTCACTGGCTCAGATTGCCAGGAAGCTCGAACTGGGCAAGTTCCTTAATCTGGGGGCAGGGGAACTCAGAAGCGGCGGACACTCACGCGGCTCCATCCTGGCGGATGCAGTTGAGGCACTGTTTGCCGCGGTCTATCTTGATGGCGGATACGTGGAGGCACGTCGCGTTATCCTTGAATTGTTTGAAGATAAACTGTCGACACTGAGCAAGAAATCACAACAGAAAGATCCCAAGACGCGATTGCAGGAACTACTTCAATCACAGAAGAATCCCCTGCCGATCTACACCATTATCAGCATAACCGGTGAGCAGCATGAGCAATGCTTTACCGTCAGCTGCCAGGTGGATGAGCTTAACCTGATGACTGAGGGAACCGGTAGCAGTCGAAGAAAAGCAGAGCAGGATGCCGCCAGTAAATTTTTGAGGCGAATAGATAATGTCTGACCAATCGAGTGATCGTTGTGGCTTTTGCGCCATTGTCGGGCGACCCAATGTCGGCAAATCAACCCTGCTCAACCGGTTGATCGGACAGAAGCTGGCTATTACTTCACACAAGCCGCAGACAACGCGCCACAGTATTCTCGGCGTCAAAACCACTGAATCGGCGCAGATCATCTATGTGGATACGCCGGGGATCCATAAACGTGGTGATCATGCCATGAACCGCTATCTAAATCGGACCGCGCGATCCGCGCTGTCCGATGTGGATCTGATCCTGTTTGTCGTGGAAGCCCTGCGCTGGACGGACGAAGATCAGGCGGTACTGGAGGCCTTGTCACGACTGGATATGCCGGTTTTACTGGCGGTTAACAAGATCGACACAGTCAAGAATAAGGAGGCGCTGCTTCCCTATCTGGATAATCTTTCAGGAAAATTTGATTTTATTGCGGTAATACCGTTGTCGGCCCGTAAGGGTAACAACCTGGAACCACTGGAGAAACAGGTCATTGCCTGTCTGCCGGAAGGTGAACATATTTTTCCGGATGACCAGCTGACCGACCGGTCCGAACGTTTTTTTGCCGCGGAATTGATCCGCGAACAGTTGACCCGGCGGTATGCGAAAGAGATCCCTTACGCGCTGACGGTCGAGATAGAAAAATTCGAGGAAGAGGGTAATCTCTACCGTATTGATGCGCTGATCTGGGTGGAGCGTCAGGGCCAGAAAAACATTATCATCGGGGCAAAGGGTGAAGCCTTGAAAGCGGTCGGTACTCAGGCGCGCAAAGAGATGGAGAAATTCTTCGACAAGAAGGTTTTTCTCCAGCTCTGGGTGAAGGTTAAAAAGAGCTGGTCCAGTGATGAAGGCGCGCTGTCCCGGTTGGGATACAGTGATTGAGCACTACCGGGACGCCTGCCTTGTCAGCCGCTTTCCTGTTACATCGGAGGGACTATTCAGGCAGCAGCCTGCTGGTGGAGTGTTTTACCGAGCAGCAGGGGCGTTTTCCAGCAATCGCCAAAGGGGTCAAGGGAGTGGGGAAGTCCGCTGCAGGACTGCTACAACCCTTTGTACCGCTACAGATTGAGTGGCGTGGCAGAGGTGAAGTAAAAAGCCTGACCCACTATGAACCGGATGGCCGCATGTTCCGGCTCGATGGCAAAGCGCTTTTCTGTGGATTCTATATCAACGAACTCCTGATCCGGCTATTGCAGCGCAACGATCCCCATGAGCAGTTGTTTCATAACTATCGGATTCTGCTTGAACAACTGGATGCATCGGGAATAAACGAGGCATCCCTGCGCTATTTTGAGCTGGATATGCTGGTTGAACTGGGTTATGGCATCGATCTGGCCACCAACCTGGCGGATGGCAGCCCGGTTGAGGCTATGAAGTGGTATCAGTTTGTGCAGGAGAGTGGGGTGACGGAATGCCCGGCGGATACCGAGCATGCCATCAACGGCCGGACGTTGCTATCATTGGAGTTGCGCTCACTGGACGAACCCCGGCAACTGAAAGAAGCACGCGATCTGCTACGCACGGTACTGAGTTTCTATCTGGGTGATAAACCGTTGAAGAGCAGAGAACTTTTTCGTCATGCCTATCGGCCTTAGTCAAGGCGATTTGAGCGATACAGGTACAAAAAAACGAACACTATGAAAATGTCACATCCAAAATTGCTGGGAGTCAATATTGATCACGTCGCCACCCTGCGGCAACAACGGGGAACCCGATATCCCGAGCCGATTCAGGCGGCGCTGGTGGCCGAACAGGCGGGGGCGGATCTCATCACCGTGCATCTGCGTGAGGATCGGCGACATATCCAGGATCGTGATGTCGAACTGCTGGCGGGCGTCCTGCAGACCCGTATGAACCTGGAGATGGCGGCCACACCTGAAATGTTGGCAATTGCCCGGCGAATTGCACCTACCGACTGTTGTATCGTTCCGGAGCGTCGCCAGGAGCTGACGACGGAAGGGGGACTTGATGTCGCGGCCAACCGGGGATTCCTGAGTGATTTTTGCGCGGAACTGCAGGAGGCCGGTATCAAAGTATCCCTGTTTATCGATGCGGATGAAAAACAGCTGAAAGCTTCCCACGACATCGGTGCCCCCGCCGTGGAGATTCATACCGGGCATTTTGCAGACGCCAAGAGCAGGGCTGAGCGGGAAAAAGCGCTCCTGCAGATCCAGCATGCTGTCGCGTTCGGCATAAACACAGGCCTGCAGGTGAATGCCGGCCATGGGCTTGACTACCACAATGTTGCCTCGATAGCTGCAATTCCTGGAATCCACGAGTTCAATATTGGTCACTCCATCATTTCACGGGCTATTTTTTCCGGCTTGGCGGATGCCGTCAGGGAGATGAAATCGCTTATTCTATCCGCAAGCGAATCTGATAATTGATGCCACAACCAGCCTGATACCGGCTAAAGTCAACAAGAGACTGAACGCTAATCTATACAAGGGTTGGAAATCACCCCTAGGAAAAATTTGGTGAGATACCAGCTTAAACCGGTTCGGGTCTGATGGGATTCAGACCCGGGCGGCCATGCTATTTTCAGGCAACAGTGTGGAATCACTCGATCAACAGATTACCTTGTTCGCCAAGTTGCCGATTGTAAAATTGGTGATATTGGCTATTCTGGCCTGGAGTGCCCTGGTTGGCTATTCGCTCGATTGGAATATCAGCAACCTTCGGAATGAAAAAATCAAGCTGGCCATCAGCGCAGCCAAATCCAACTGGGACAAGGACCAGGCCTTTCGACAATGGGCCACCAAACATGGTGGCGTCTATGTACCACCAACCGAGCGCACTCCGCCAAATCCCTATCTGGCGCACCTGGACCACCGGGATGTCGTAACAACGGAAGGAATGAAGCTCACCTTGATGAATCCTGCTTACATGCTCCGGCAGATGACGACGGAGTTTGAGAGCAGCTACGGAGTCAAGGGCAAAATAACCGGCAAAATCACCCTCAACCCGATTAACCAGCCGGATGCCTGGGAGTTGGCGGCCCTGGAGCGGTTTGAAAATGAACAGATCGCAGAAGTATTGGAACAGGCCGTAATCGATGGGGCACCTTACATGCGCTATATGAAGCCCATGTATATGAATAAGGCGTGTGAGTTGTGCCACGGTTTTTTGGGATTCAAAGCGGGTGACCTTCGTGGCGGGGTCAGTGTCTCCATACCCATGACTCCTTACCTCAATGCCGCGAACGAGACATCCCGCTCCATGGTAATTACCCATCTCATGGTCTGGTTGATCGGCAGCGTCGGGTTTGTTGCGTTTGGCTTATACGCCCGTCACCGGCACATGGAGCGCAGTGCCTTGTTGGGCAGGCTTGAACACGGCGCACTTTACGATACTCTGACCGGTCTGCCAAACCGGTTTCTGTTCAGTGACCGTCTGAGCGTATCAATAGCGCGGCAGGAGAGAGATAGGGCACACCTGTTTGCCGTCTGTTTTGTTGATCTTGATCGGTTCAAGAATCTCAATGACAGCTATGGCCATGCAATGGGTGATCAACTGTTGAAAGAGGTTTCCAACCGTTTCAGTAAGATATTAAGGCCTTCGGATACCGTTGCACGAATGGGCGGTGATGAATTCACTTTCCTACTGGATGACCTGACAAATTCACAAGAGGCTTATCAGATTGCCGAACGTATCCTTCGCTCAATTGAAACGCCCTTCGAGATCGGTGGTCAATCGATAAAAGTCGGCGCAAGCATCGGGATCTGTTTGGGTAACGGCAAGCATCAGAGTCCTGAAGAGATATTGCGGGATGCAGATACCGCCATGTACCGGGCAAAATCTCTTGGTAAGGGCAGAATCGACATATTCGAACCGGAAATGCACGCTGAAGTGGCCAAAACCACTCGAATTGAGCATGATCTGCATACTGTGCTTGAGCGCAATGAGTTATCCATCCACTACCAGCCCATCGTTAATCTCCAAACCAGCCGTGTAGACGGTTTTGAGGCGCTGTTGCGTTGGCGGCACCCGTTACTCGGCAATATTCCACCCGACCAGTTCATTCCAATCGCCGAAAGTTCGGATGTGATCCAGGATATTGGGCAATGGGTGCTGGAAAACGCCTGCAGGCAAGTCGATATTTGGAACAGCCGCTATACCGAACCACGCAGGTTCTTTATTTCGGTCAATCTCTCGGCAAGACAGGTGAGTCACCTGAATTTTATCCAGGTGGTGCAGGAGACGCTGGAGAGAGTCGGATTTGATCCCGCCTGTCTGCATTGTGAAGTAACGGAGACACTGTTAATAACCGATCAGGATACCACCCTGAGCAATATGGCGCGGCTTCGCCAGTTGGGAATTCAGCTCAGTGCCGATGATTTCGGCAAGGGTTACAGTTCCCTCACTTATCTGCAAAATTTCAGTTTCAATGCACTGAAAATAGACAGGCAATTTGTGCAGGACATGGGGACCCAGGGCAAGGATAGGCGGCTGGTCAGTTCATTACTCGGGTTGGCGAAGGATTTTGGTCTTTCCGTGATTGCCGAGGGGGTGGAGACCCGGGAGCAACTGGAGAATCTTCGCCAGCTCAACTGCCTATGGGTACAGGGCTATTATCTCTGTCCGCCCATCGTGGTGGATGAAATCAATCGACTGTTGGAAGCCGATGCCCAATTGCACACAGCAACGTTGTTGGCGATGAATCCCGGGGCTAGGGAGAACATCGATTCAACGGGTTAGCGGCAGCTACCCAAATCAATACAGATCACACCGACTGTTTCACAAGCCATTCGCGATCCGGATGATTTTGCCAGTATCCAGGTGTGCCTCGGCGGCATCGGCCAGTCGATCGATACCTGCTTCACGCAACTGATGGTAATCGGGCGTCTCCACCTGTTCCAGTCCGGCCCAGGCGAGGAGTGCGTCACAGGCGGATTGCGTTTCAAACAGGCCATGCAGATAGGTGCCGGCGACTTGGTAGTCATCAGACAGTGCCCCATCCTGTCCCTCTTTCAGTATCACCAGTGGCCTGGATAGCGCCGCGCCCCGACTGATCCCCATGTGGATTTCATAGCCGCTGACCGGTACCGATTGCCGTATGCTTAACTCGCCGGTCACCAGGCGCAGTTGTTTCTCCTTCTCCAGTGTGGTTTCCATATCCAGCAGTCCCAGTCCGTTTATGCTGCCGGGTTGGCCTTCGATACCTTGAGGATCGTGAATGGCCCGGCCCAGCATCTGGAATCCCCCGCAAATTCCCAGTACCTTGCCGCCATAGCGCAGGTGTTTTTGTATGGCCCGTCCCCATCCACTTTGTAGCAGGTATTCCAGATCTGATCGTACGCTTTTTGATCCCGGCAGGATAATCAGATCCGCGGCTGGAATTGTCTCCCCCGGACCAATCCAACGAACATCGACCTGTGGGTGCAGCGAGAGGGGATCGAGATCGGTATGATTGCTCGTTCTCTGTAGCCAGGGAACCACAACCCGTAGCGGTTTATCCGCGGTTGGCGTGACGCCGCAATTGGTCAGACTGTCTTCCGCTTCCAGATGCAGGCCGGCGAGATAGGGCAGTACACCGAGAACCGGCTTTCCGGTTTGCTGTTCCAGCCAATCGAGACCCGGTTGAAGAAAACTCAAGTCACCCCGAAACCGATTGATGATAAATCCCTTGATCCTGGCCTGCTCGCTTTCCGAGAGCAGTGCCAGGGTTCCGACCAGGTGGGCGAAAACACCGCCCTTATCAATATCCGCCACCAGCAGGACCGGGCAGTCCACTGCCTCGGCAAAACCCATGTTGGCCACATCGTTCGCCCGCAGATTGATTTCAGCCGGACTCCCGGCCCCTTCCACCAGGATATATTCATAGTCAGCTTGCAGGCGGGCGTGTGATTGAAGAACTGCCGGCATTACCCTCGGTTTATATTCATGATATCCCCAAGCCTCCATGTTGTTCTCAGCCGGCTGTCCCTGCACGATCACTTGACAACCCGTATCGGTATTGGGTTTCAGCAGGACCGGGTTCATATCAATATGCGGTTCAAGGCCGGCCGCCTGAGCCTGTACCGCCTGTGCCCGGCCGATTTCCCCACCATCCGGTGTCACCGCGCTGTTCAGTGCCATGTTCTGCGGTTTGAACGGGGCGACACGGAGACCTCTTCGCATGAATACACGGCACAACGCAGCAACCAGTGTACTTTTACCGGCATCGGAGGTGGTGCCTTGAATCATCAAGGTTTTACTGTCAAGCATAGGCGTGGCGGATCAACTGATTTGATGGCTATATCAGGTCGGCCGACAGGTTGTCGGCTATGACAGATAAGCCTGTGTTTAAGCAGGGGAGTGCTAAGCTTCTCTGTAGCAACGGCGGGATTTTATCATATTCGGCTGGGTGCGTATGAGTTAAGGAACTGGCAATTTAAAGGCGAACTGAAATAGTGATTTTCAGCATGAAAAGGGGGTGGTATGCATAACGTGGCCATCATTGGTGCCGGGAGGATTGGGGCTTCCATTGCTAAACTTCTGGATGACCGCGGCGATTATAAGATCCTGCTGACCGACCAGTACGGCCATACCCTTGAAGCCGTCAATCTCTCTGATCGCGTTGAAAAACGGCTGCTGAAAATCAGCGATCCGGAGAGTCTGCACGGAGTGATACGGGGCTGTGAAGCCGTGGTTTCGGCCTGTGGTTATGACGTCAACCCGGTTATTGCGGAAGCCGCTGCCGAGGTTGGTATCAGCTATTTTGATCTGACTGAGGACAATGCAACCACTCATGCCATTCAACAGATCGCCGAACGTGCGGCTCCTGGCCAGGTGTTTGTTCCCCAGTGTGGACTGGCGCCGGGCTTTATCGGCATATTGGGGTTTCACATGGCACAGCAGTTTGATCAGTTGGATAACCTGAAGCTGCGGGTCGGCGCATTACCTGAATTCCCGACTAACAACCTCATGTACAATCTGACCTGGTCTACCGAGGGGCTGATCAATGAGTATTGTAATCCTTGTCATGCCATCCGTGCCGGGCATCATGTCGAGTTGACACCGCTCGAAGGACTGGAGACGTTCTCGTTGGATGGTGTCTCCTATGAAGCCTTCAATACCTCCGGGGGTCTGGGCACCTTGTACGAGACACTGCAGAATCGGGTATCTGAGCTCACTTATAAAACAATCCGCTATAAGGGACATCAGTACCTGATGAATTTCCTTATCAACGACCTGAAACTCGGCGAACAGCGTGACCTGCTGAAACAACTGTTTGAAAAGGCGCTGGCGGTAACCCGTCAGGATGTAGTGCTGATAATGGTCACGGCGACAGGGATTATCGACGGAAAGTTCATGCAAATCACCGACAGCAGGAAGATTTATCATGATGATGTCGGAGGTGAGCATTGGGGCGCCATCCAGATCACTACCGCCGCCAGCCTCTGTACCATATTGGATCTTTTTTTCACCAAAAAACTGCCGCGTCAGGGTTATGTGCGCCAGGAACAGATCGATTTTGACGATTTCATTCAAAATCGTTTCGCCTCCTGTTACCGGATTGCCGGTCAAGTACGTGGCAGGTAGACGAGATGAGAGCAGACTGATGAACAGTAATTTAGTGACCCATCTGGGACTTTCCATAAATCAGGCAGAGGGACAGTTTCCCGCGATATCGAGTGGTGATCTGGAGATGCCAGGTGAGGATAGGCAGATCCTCCTATCAACACCCGTTGATGGCTCTGCCCTTGGCTCGATTCAGATGGCGTCCTCTAGCCAGGTGGCCGAGGCGATCGGTCGGGCACGGACTGCTTTTCCGGAACTGAGAAGAATCCCTGCCCCCCGGAGGGGTGATTTTGTACGTGAGCTTGGCAATACATTTCGTAAGAACAAACAGGCGCTGGCCGAGTTGATCACACTGGAGTGCGGTAAAATTCTTCAGGAATCCCTGGGTGAAGTACAGGAGGTAATCGATATTTGTGACTTTGCAGTCGGGATATCCCGCCAGTTGCACGGACTGACCATCACCAGCGAGCGCCCGGATCACCGCATGATGGAGCAATGGCACCCACTGGGCCCCGTGGCCATCATCAGTGCATTCAATTTCCCAATGGCCGTCTGGTCATGGAATGCCATGCTCTCTTTTGTCTGTGGTGACCCGATCGTATGGAAGCCATCGGAAAAGACACCACTCTGCGCTTTATCCTGCCAGAAACTGATCAACCGGACACTGGAAGGCTTTCCCCGATTCCCCAGGGGAATCTCCCAGGTAGTGGTGGGTGATGCGCTGGTTGGGCAGCAACTTGCCGGTAGCCGGGATATCGCGCTGGTCTCGGCAACCGGTTCGGTGGCCATGGGGAAAAAGGTGGCCACCACCGTTGCGGCACGTCTCGGCAGATCCTTGCTGGAACTGGGTGGTAACAATGCGATGATTGTCGGCGCATCAGCCGATCTGGAAATGGCGTTGCGCGCCATCGTGTTCTCGGCGGTGGGTACTTGTGGTCAGCGCTGCACGTCCCTCAGGCGCCTGATCGTGCATGACAGCATTGCGGATGAATTGTTACAACGACTCCAGGCAGCCTATGGCTCACTGCCGATTGGTGATCCGTTTTCAGGGGCTGTCCTGGTCGGACCACTGATTGATAGGCAAGCCTTTGAACAGATGCAACAAGCTATCCGGACTGCGGTAGACGAGGGCGGGGAGTTGATCTGCGGAGGCGATCGTGTGACGGTTCCGGGGAAGGAAGAGGGTGTTTATGTGAACCCGGCGATCATCCGTATCTCCAGTGATGCCGCGGTTGTGAAACAAGAGACCTTTGCACCCATCCTCTATATGATGAATTTTTCCCAAATCGATGAGGCGATTAGGATTCAAAACAGCGTACCCCAGGGACTCTCTTCTGCAATTTTCACCCGGGACGTCCGTGAATCGGAACTGTTCCTTTCTGCACAGGGTTCGGATTGCGGATTGGCTAACGTCAATATTGGCACATCGGGTGCTGAAATTGGCGGGGCTTTCGGTGGTGAAAAGGAGACCGGTGGTGGTCGTGAATCGGGCAGTGACTCCTGGAAGAATTATATGCGCCGCTCCACCAATACCATCAACTATGGGGTGGATCTGCCGTTGGCACAAGGCATCCAATTTGGCTGAAGAGTGCATTGGGACACGCGATGGCCATTGAAGTGACACTTTGTCACGGGTATCCTCTGTTTCTCGCTAGTTCATCCAGGCAGCCATTCGGGTTACCCGCTTTCTTTTCGAAGAACCATCTGGTCTATACATGCTGAAATTTTTTAACCAACTATCGCACCGGCGTCTCCCCTGGATTCTACTTGCATTGACCGCGCTTGGCCTGGAACTGGCCGCGCTCTATTTTCAGTACCAATTAAAGCTGGCCCCCTGCGTGCTCTGTGTGTATGAACGCACCGCGGTGATGGGTATACTCGTTTCCGGCATGGTTGCCGCCGTGGCACCAGAGCTGTTTATATTACGTGGCGTGGCAATACTTCTCTGGGGTGGAAGTGCGGCATGGGGCTTACAACTTGCACTGAAACACACCGGAATGCAGCTTTTTCCGTCACCCTCGAACACTTGTGATTTCGCGGCCAATTACCCCGATTGGGCAAAACTCGATGAGTGGTTCCCCTGGCTGTTCGAGCCCACGGGATTCTGTGAAGAAATTCAGTGGCAGTTCTTCGGTTTTACCATGCCACAAACAATGATCGGGGTTTATGCAGTCTATCTCCTGATGCTACTGCTCGTTGTGCTGTCACAGTTTTCCGGAAAAGAAAAATCCATATTTCGTGATTGAGCAGATTTTCGTGACGTCCTTGCTTACTACACGCGGAAGTCATTTGGTATTGAATTGCCATAATTTGTTCGCTGGCAGATCAAATGCATTATAGAGCTTTCGGCAGCAGGTATTGACAGATTGCATGTGTGCGGAAATGTCTTCTGCATCTCCCCGTTGCGCCGACAGTTCGAGGTTATGGACGGCCGCTTTCAGGGCGGGAACCCCGCACACCGCACATGCCCCATGTAATCGGTGAGCCACTTCGCCCAGCGAATTCCAGTCACTATCCGCCAGGTGTGTTTCCAATAACACCATTTGTAGCGGGAGATCTGCAATGAATTTACTGAACATTTCGTTGGCCAGTTCTTCTCTACCGCCAGTAATGTGCAACGCCGCCTGCCTATCATGAATCGGCAACTCTTCCATGGAATTCTGTTTTGTCTCTTCAATCAGAATCGGCTGGTCATTTATCGGGTCGGAAACGCGATCCTTACTGATCAAGTTTTCAATTGCCTGCCAGAGTTTATTGTCATCCAATGGTTTGGTCAGGTAGATATCTACGCCGGCGGACAACAGTGCATCACGGTGCTCCGGGATAACATCGGCCGATAGCGCGATGATTGGAGTATGGGTTTCACCATACTCGATCTCCCGTATTCGTCTGGTCGCCTCTTTTCCGTCCATGACAGGCATATGGACATCAATAATGACCAGATCAGGACGTCGTTCATGATAGGCTTGGAGAACCTCCATACCATTTACAGCTTCAACGATATCAGCCCCCGATATCGCCAGGATATTCGATATCAGTTGAAGATTGATCGAGTTGTCGTCAGCGACTATGAAGCGCTTGCCGCTGAAAGAAGGGGTTTTGGAACTTGTATACTCGGGGGTGGCAGGTAGTAAAGATGGATTGGTGAATATCTGTTCCAACGTGCGTCTCAGCACTGACAGGGAAACCGGTTTTTGGATACAGGGCGCATTTGACAACTCTTGTATGGTTTTATGCAAAGTTGCATCCGAACTGCTGAGCAATATTAGAAGATTACCGGGCACCAGAGTTTCGCGTAAACAGGTGATCTTTTCAGCAGCCACACCGGAACTGATCTCGTCAGCAGAAAATCCGATAACCAGTAGATCAAAGTCTGTTATCAGATTGTTATTCAGATCCTCCCATCCAATCCTGGATGTTGACATACCCAAGTTTTCCAGGCTATGTGAGAGAGCCAACTGGGATATCACATGCTGGTCAAGAATCGCGCACTTTTTGGATGTCAGGCTAGTACCTGTCAACGGACCGGAAATTTCCTGGCACTTCGGCAGATTCAGTGTCACCCTGAAACAAGAGCCTTTTCCCTCGATACTGTCGAGGGAAATCTCTCCCTTCATCGTCTCGGCCAGTTTTTTACTGATACTCAATCCAAGACCGGTTCCACCATAAGTTTTAATCGTCTCCTTTGTTCCTTGTTGAAAAGAGGTAAATAGATCCTTCTGATTATATTCACTGATTCCAATGCCGGTGTCTGTGACAGAGAATTGCAGCCGGCAGGACTCATCGCTTTCATCCTCGAGCATCACCCGAACGACAACCTCTCCCTGGTGAGTGAATTTGATCGCGTTACCAACAAGATTAACCAATATTTGTCTGATACGTGTTTCATCACCTATCAGGTTTGTCGGCACGTCAGAATAGATTAACAGCACCAGTTCAATCTTCTTTTCATGTGCTGCTGGCGCCAATAATGTAATGGGTTCTTCAAAACAGGAACGGATATTGATGGGTGTGTATTCCGGCTCCTGTTTGCCATATTCAAGTTTTGAAAAGTCCAGGATTGTATTGATAATGCTTAACAGTCCGGTAGCAGACTTCTGGATGGTTTTAGCAAGTTCCCGTTGTTCTGAGGTCAGCCTGGTTTTCATCAAAAGCGCTGAAAAACCGATAACTCCATTCATTGGTGTTCTAATCTCATGGCTCATATTGGCGAGGAATTCCGACTTTGCCTGACTTGCCTTTAATGCACGTTTTCGCGCAAGATCAAGCTCCACATTCTGAATTTCCAGCGCCTCCATGGTCTGGGTCAGGTCAGAAGTCGCCCTGTCTACCTGTTGTTGCAGGATTTCCTGGTTGTACTTCAATGTCTTGGCCATGGCATTGACGCCTTCTTCCAGACTGCGTAACTCTCCGGTGGAGATCTCCGGCACTGTGGCCGTAAAATCCCCATGCTTCATTCGGATAACCGCCTGAGTGAGCTTGGACAGGGGGCGAGTTATTTTCTGGCTTAAAAGCATCGCTATCAGGGCTGTCAGCAGGAGCCCGGTGATGCTGATAATCAGACTGGTTATGATCGAATCACGTTGCTGAGCCAAGAGAGTGGTTTTATCCAACTCCACGACGATCGATCCGATAATGGACGGTCCAATTTCACCGGGTATCGGCATTAGCTGGTCCGGATAGTCGGACAGGTTGGCGACCTGAAACCCGGTTTGCACCGACGTGAAGAAGAAGGATGAATTTATTGGGTCATGACTCTCGCCGCCCGCATTTTTCACTGCAGCTCCGTCAATACTCAATAGCAGCTTGCCCCGTGCATCATTGACTACGATAGTAAGGATATCTTTTCTTTTAACAATTGACCTCAAATTCAGCGACAGTGATTCAATATCGCCACTGAATATCCCGTAGAAACTGGCAGCGGCCACCTCTTGTGCGGTTGCTTTACCTCTCTCCTTGAATGCCAACTCAAGATTTTCCAACTGTGCGGTAATCAGGTACGCGGTCAACGACAATGCCATGATCGCCGCAGGTGCAATGCCCAAGAGTAGTGCACGGGTCTTGATCCGGGAATAACGACGGCGTCTTATCATGGTCCACTCTCTTCCAACATCCGATGAATGATGTCCGTCTCATCCGGAAGTGATATTCCAAGTGATCTGGCAACGTTATGGTTGACCGACACACTGAAGTATTTCGGGTATATCGGGTCCGGTAACCTTCCTGCGCCGGAATTCAGGTAACTGTTAATATATTCTGCTAGATGGCGTGCAATATCATCAGGTGTTGAGTAGGCGGCAATCAGCGCACCGGCCTTCACATAGGCTGATGAAAATCCGATTACCGGTATTTTTTTATGATAGCTCGACAGCAGGATATTGAAGATGGTCGTGCGGTTAAATATGTTGGGGTCAGGCAAGGCGAGCAATATATTACTCTCTTCCAGGACCTCTTTCAGTAACGGACCAACTACCGCCGTAGAACCTACATTTCGATAAGAGATGGGGATGCTCTGTTGCATCGCTTCTACAATCAATTCATCCTGTAGCGCTTTTGTGAGCGGGCTCAGCAACAGACCGATATGCGGGTCAGGACGAATGATGCTTGCAAGCCGCAGCAATCGACCGATCGGCTGATCGAGATAGATAGCGGAACGCTGGGTATCTTCACTCAATCGTTGATAAGCCGCCTGTGGTATCAGTGCGTGCAGAATAGGTATGCCGGTATTCAACTCTCGCATCACGTCTCCGGCACGCTGCCCAAGTGTGATAATCAGCTTGGTGTGGGGTGGAATGACGGGACTGGAGCCGTCAGGGGAGTGGGTAAGGATATAGACCTGACGTGGTGAACAGGCCGGAATGATCTCGCCGCATTTCTCATTGAGATAGGACTTCAGTTTCCCGGCAACCTGGTTATATACCGGTGCTGTACCACTGCTGAACACAACCACACTGCCTTGCCCGGCAATCGTGTAAGGCGGAATCAACAGAAGTGACAAGGCATACAAAAAAACTGAGAACACGCTCCCACGATACCGAATGGGTACCCTAAAAAAGCCAAGCCTAAGACAAGGGTTCAAGCACGTCACGATACTATGCCTGCCGGTGCCTCTGGTCATCAGTCACAATACTACCTCCTTGTACGAAATTACGGTTACCCGCCGCCAGACCTATTGTTCTCAATGCCAGTTTAAGCTGGCTTCCAGAAATATCCGGTCTGTCCATACATTCTCTTCACGATAATCCTGAAAATTATTGTCCGGCCCGATATTCTGAAAAATTAGCGATATTTCCCCATCGGCACGCTCCAGCTCAAACTGTTTCGAGATCTTGATATCCCACCGCCTGTTGATATCCACATAATCACCATCGCCTGCCCAGGTAAAATCATCCATGTAGTAGTAGGCGGAACTCAGTTTAATTCCATTCGTAAACTGGTGGCTGGCGAGTATGCTCAGGGTTAGATCCGGTGCCCAGCCCAGCAAATGTCGGTATTCAACCGGATTAATCTTATTGATGCGAATGCCGTAGGTATTGATCGAGCTATAGCCGATATGCAACATGCTGCGTGGCGAAGGGTCCCAGCGCAGACCGATCTCAAAACCATTGATATTGAAACTCCCATTATTCAAATAGGTAGAGAATTGATCTGCGGTGCCTAAATCCTTTACCTCGGCAATCATGTCCTTGACCTCTTCATGAAATAGCTTCATATCGAGAGTCAGTCCCTGTTCCTGGAAATTACCCAGATACCCCAATTCGAACGACTCAATGTACTCTGGCCGCAGGTTGGTGGTGGTCTTGAAGAGTTGGACTAATGGCAGCATAGAGCCTGTTTGTACAATTGACAGGTCGGAATGGTCCTCCCAGAAGGTGGGCATCCGGTAGGCGCTGGTGGCACGCAGTCGCAACGTGTTGAACTCATCCAGTTTCAGATTGAATGCCGCCATCGGTGAGAAGAACCCCTTCTTCTGCTCAAATTTCTCATACATGCTCCCCAGATTGAGTAACAGGTTATCGTTCAATCGCCACTCGAAATTCCCGAATGCACGATACTGATTCCGGGTCATCCAGTCGCCCCGTTTGAACGTCCAGATCCCTTTGGCTTTATCCTGTCGTGCACCCAGGCCCCAGACCAGGCGCTGGGATGCATTGAGATCCAGGGTGTGCTGAAACTCCAGGTCATGACGTTGGGATTCGAACCCATAACCCAAAGAAACATTTAACGGCGCAAAGACATCTGCATTTGAAAAGCTGTCATCAATCTTCTGATAGTTATTGTAAAACTGAAGATAAAACTCATTGCCCGGGGAAAGACTACGACTCCAGCGTAGCTGTTGGAAGGCATGGTTCTCGTCCATGGCGCGCAATGGCTGAGCAATGTCAGCCGGAAAACCATCCTCGCGAGTCGCGCCGCTGTTACCCAGTTCAAACAGCAACGCATCCCGGCTGTTGATCTGGTAATCGCCCCTGATACTTATCCAACGGGTATCCGAACTGTCGTGCCGGTTATCAAAACCATCATTCTCGTCATACTTGAGGGCGATACGGTAGGCGAGATCGCCCTTGCTGCCTGCAAATCGGGTATAGATCTGCTGTCTGCCGCCATCACCGGTGATGGTCTTAACCCGAACGGCGGGCTGCTCCGCGGGGTGTTGGGTAATGATATTGATGACACCGCCAAAAGAGTTGGAGCCGTGGGTGCTGGCATTGGGGCCACGAATTACCTCAATGCGCTGAATGTCATCCATGTCCAGCTCCTGGTCACTCCAGGTGATCCCACCGAACCCCGGATCGTAGATTGATCTGCCATCGATCAATACCTGCATGTCCCTGGCGAAACGGTCGGTATTTCCATGGGATGTGACGGTAAACCTTGATCCGGTGTCGTACCCGACCTGAAAACCGGGTACTAGCCGTAGCAGATCAACCAGTTCGATGGCGCCCGACGCCTCAATCATTTTTCGGTCGATGACCGTCACTGATGCGGGGGAGTCCGGCAGCGCCTGTTTCAGGCGCGTGGCAGATAGCACCACAGGTATATCACTGAAAAACAGCGCTTCGGTAAGTGGAGGGTTGGCATCCATTGCCTGGACGGAGAAGGAGACAACTGCTCCGAAACCCAGCGCCCAATACCGTTTGGGACTGATATTTTCAGGATGCGAATACCTCATGATGCTTCTGTTTTGTTCTCTTGGTGTTATTGATAGACTAATTGCTGATTGGCGGTAGAAACGCCGCTGTCAGGATACATCAGATCTATACTATATAATGATCTCTTTTCATAGGACCCCACAGTAGCCTTCGGCATGAATTACCCGACTATTGAACAGTTTATCGGTCATACACCGCTCGTGCGCCTGCAGCGTTTACCCGGAAACAGCACCAACATCGTGCTTGTAAAGCTTGAAGGCAATAATCCCGCCGGCTCGGTCAAGGACCGTCCCGCGTTGAGTATGATTCAACATGCGGAGGCACGGGGCGACATCCAGCCGGGGGACTCGCTGATAGAGGCAACCAGCGGCAATACCGGTATCGCCCTGGCCATGGCGGCTGCCATCAAGGGCTATCGGATGATACTGATCATGCCGGATAATCTCAGCGTTGAACGGCGGGCCTCCATGCGGGCGTATGGCGCAAAACTCATTCTGGTGACAGAGGAGGAAGGCATGGAAGGTGCGCGGGATTTGGCGCAGCTGATGGAACAACGGGGTGACGGCAAGGTTCTGGACCAGTTTGCCAATTCGGATAATCCGCTCTCGCATCTGGAGGGGACCGGCCCGGAAATATGGGATCAGACAGATGGGGAGATCACTCATTTTGTCAGTGCCATGGGTACCACCGGCACAATAATGGGCGTTTCACAATATCTGAAGAGGGTGAATCGATCGATACAGATTATCGGTGTTCAGCCCGCGGAAGGGGCCAAGATCCCGGGGATTCGTCGCTGGCCGGAGGCCTATATCCCCAAGATATTCGACAAAAATCGAGTGGACCGCACGCTCGACGTGACCCAGGAGGAGGCCGAGGATGTCACACGGCGCCTGGCGATGGAAGAGGGCATATTTGCCGGCATCTCTTCGGGTGGCGCGGTGGCAGCCGCCCTCAGGCTGTCGCAGGAAGTGGAACATGCGACCATTGTGGCAATTATCTGTGACCGGGGCGATCGGTATCTGTCGACGGGTGTGTTTCCAGCTGAATAATTCAGCTTTCTTCAATCTGGCAGGCATATTCTGCCTACTGCTCTTCGCCCCTTTCACACTAACGGCCTCCGATTACTTATCCCTTTCTGTGGGAAATTTCGGTGACGACGAATGGCAGGCCGAGGGCGTGGTACTGCAGCTCGATCTCCAGTCACCTCAGGACCGCTTTGTTCTTTCCGCAGAGGAAATCAAGCATCCCCAACTGCCGGCTCCCATTCGAATGTTTCGGTTCGACTGCCAGAGCGGAAAGATCGAAAATGATCGGATCAGCTGTCATGAAGGGTTAATTGATGTATCACTGAATGGTCAGGAACAACACCAGATAAAATCCAGAATTGACTGGAAGTTTTCATCACAAATTATTGATCTACATATAGATAATATTCCTATTGCTGGTGGAAAAGTCACTGCTGACCTGAAACTGGACGGACAGCAGTGGCGATTGTCATTGAGTGGTCGTAATGTTGAGATCAAGCAGCTGGAAAACTTGCACCCAACACTGGCAGAGTCAATCCGCCGGTTGTCGCTGAGTGGACGGTTGGGTTTGTCGATGGACTTGCGTGGGAGAGGGGCTCAGTTACGCCATGGCAGCGCCCGGGTCGAATACAGTGATGTCCGTTTTTCGACCCAACCGGGAGGCTACATCGGACAGGGACTGGCGGGAGAATGGCGCGGCACGACTACCTTGAAGCAAGGCCAATGGGCCGGAAACCAGCAGATGCAACTCTCTGCCGGCGAACTGTTGACGCCACTGCTGTATCTCTCGCCCTCCAGCCATCCGTTATCCTTGGAAACTCACTATCGCTATCACACAGACAACGCGTCGATCTCGCTTGAGGCATTCGAGCTCAGTCAGTCGGAAAGGTTGAATATCGCCGGATCGGCGGACCTTTCACTTCGAGGCGAACCGCAACTGGTTAGATTGAAACTGACGTCACAACCGGCGGATATTGCGTCACTTTTTCGGGATAATATTCTGCCAGTACTGGCCAATCCCCAGCTGGAGGATATGGAACTGGCGGGCCAGTTCGCCCTGGATATCACCCATCAGCCAAGCAACACTCAAATCCGGATCGGTCTCCAGGATGTGTACATCGAGCAGGGGTTGCAGATGCGCGGGGACGGCAAGGGACAGTTTGCCCTGTATGACCTGGATGGCGAAATCAACTGGTCCAGTGGATTGGCTAAAGCGAGCCACCTCCGCTGGCAGGGTGGTCATCTGTTCGGAGGGATCACACTGGGTGCCACTGCGGTGGATCTGAATCTCTCCGGCGGGGTTGTCTCCCTGTTAAAACAGGCAAGCATACCCATACTGGATGGGGAACTGCAGGCTGAGAAGTTTACCCTGGAGCAGGGTGCATCCGGCCCCAAGGTTCAATTTCAAGGCTATCTTACTCCGATCAGTATGCTGGCAATCAGTCGTGCCGTCGGTTGGCCCCCACTTGCAGGGCAGCTTTCCGGAATGATTCCGGGACTCTCTTATGAGGATGGGGTTATTGCCGTGAATGGTGTGGCACTGGTCAAGATTTTTGATGGGGAGATCGTTATTCGGGATCTCAAGCTGGATGATCTGTTTGGTGCATTACCTGCGCTGAGCGCCGACCTGGAGTTAAAGGATATTGAGCTGGAAACTCTGACCCGCGCCTTCTCATTTGGTAAGATTACCGGGAAATTGGCAGGCCGGGTAGACGATCTCAGGCTGGAAGACTGGGCTCCCGTATCATTTGATGCGGCCTTTTACACACCGGAAGATGACGACAGCCGGCACCGCATCAACCAGAAAGCGGTGGATAATATCTCTAACCTGGGTGGATCGGGGGTTTCCGGAGCGATATCCCGGAGCTTCTTAAGAATGTTTGAAGATTTCGGATATGATCGACTTGGTATCAGTTGTCGTCTGGAACGCGGGGTCTGCCACATGGGCGGTATTGAAGCAGCCGACCGAGGCTATTACCTGGTCAAAGGCGGTGGATTACCCCGGATCGACATCATGGGCTTTAATCAAAAAACTGACTGGCAGGTGCTGGTAAGCAAGTTAAAGCAGATCGCAACGGGCGGAGCGCCCGTGATCAAATAGCAAAAATATAAAACGGCATTTAAGGAGCTAACCTGATGAGAGTATTAAGAATAGGCGGTATGTTGGCAACCCTGTTGTTTCTTGCCGCCTGCGTCACCATCAATATCTATTTCCCCGCAGCCCAGGCAGAAGAAGCGGCTGAACGGATCGTGGACGATATTCTGGGTAAGCAAAAACAACAGGAAGAGCAAAACAAGGACGATAACAAGAGCTCATCCCTCAACCGGCCGCTATTTCAAACCATCGCATCCGGAACCCTGGAGTTCCTGATTCCGTCGGCCCAGGCGGCTCAACCCGACTTTAACGCCAGTTCACCGGCCATTCGTAAACTGCAGGCCAGTATGAAGAGCCGCAACAGTGCCCTGACGCCATACTACAACAGCGGTGCGGTGGGATTCACCCGCGACGCCATGATCGCGGTACGCGATGCCGCAGCCATCCCGCTCAAAGATCGTAACAAGGTACAGGGCTTGATCCGTAGCGAAAACAGTGATCGTAGCGCCCTGTATCGCGCGATTGCCGATGCCAATGGCCACCCCGAGTGGGAGCCTGAAATTCGTGCCACCTTTGCCCGTACCTGGGTTGAGAAAGCCTCGCGGGGATGGTGGTATCAGAACGCAAATGGCAGTTGGGCAAAGAAATAACAGGCGGACAGTCATCCCGCTTCATCATATCAACGGCAGCCTGACAGGCTGCCGTTGATATTTTACAAGATCACCTTTCCTGAATGAGGAATATTACGTTTCATGGGACGCTCAAGAAAACGCAAGCTGCCACAAGACCCGGTATCGGCCGATATCGATACCCTGAGTCATGACGGTCGGGGGGTGGCGCATATTGACGGCAAGGCGGTTTTTATCCACGGTGCGTTACCAGGCGAGTCGGTCAACTTCCGCTATACAAGGGTGCAGAAGAACTTCGATGAAGGCGAAGCCATTGAAATCATCTCCGCGTCACCCGACCGGGTAGCGCCTCAGTGCCCCCATTTTGGTCTGTGTGGTGGCTGCTCCCTTCAGCACCAGTCGACAATTGCACAAATACGCTCCAAGCAGACGGCGCTCATGGATGCTTTTCAGCGCATCGGCAAGGTGATGCCGGCAACGATATTACCCCCACTCACCAGCAGTGATACCTTCGGGTATCGGCGAAAAGCACGGCTTGGAGTCAAATACGTAGCCAAGAAGGGAAAGGTGCTGGTGGGGTTTCGTGAACGTGGCTCCCCCTATGTGGCGGATCTCTCGGAGTGCCATATTCTGCATCCACGGGTCGGGCAACTCATCACACCACTGAGCGAACTGATTGGGTCATTCAGCATTAAGGAGCGTGTACCCCAGATTGAGGTCGCCATGGGCGACAGCCAGTGTGTACTGGTGTTTCGCATCCTAGCGCCGTTATCGCCCGCCGATGAGCAGGCGCTTCTGGCTTTTGGCACGGAGCGGGATATCATCATTTACACCCAGACCGGCGGTCCGGAAACTGTTATCCCACTAAACAGCGAGCCGGCTGATCTGCAATATGCATTGCCGGCGTATGACCTGAACATTCACTTTTTGCCCAACGACTTCACCCAGGTGAACAGCGCCCTGAACCGCCGGATGATTGAACGCGCACTGGAACTGCTGGCCCTGGAGCCGGAAGACCGAGTGCTGGATCTGTTCTGCGGGTTAGGTAACTTCACCCTGCCGATTGCCAGGGGCGTAACGGATGTGGTTGGGGTGGAAGGGGACGCGGGGCTGGTCGCCCGGGCCAGGGAGAATGCACGGCGCAACGGCATTGAAAACAGCCGTTACTATACGGCCAATCTATATGATTCGTTGCAAAAGGAACCCTGGCTGCGTGAAGATTTCAACAAGGCCCTGCTCGATCCGCCCCGTTCCGGTGCTGCCGAGGTGCTTGAGCATCTCCCCAAACTGGGCGTAAAAAGAATCGTCTATGTCTCCTGTTACCCGGGTACCCTGGCACGGGATGCGGGGGACCTGGTTAACCGGCACGGCTATCGGCTGGTCGCGGCGGGCGTCATGGATATGTTCCCCCATACTGCCCATGTCGAGTCGATCGCACTCTTTGAGAAACTGTAGACGGAATAGATAAATGGCCTTAGAAATAGAACGTAAATATTTGGTAATTAATGATAAATGGAAAGACAGCATACTCTCTGAATCGGTGCTGAAGCAGGGCTACATCGCCAATCAACCGAATGCTACCGTGCGGGTCCGGGTTGCCGATGATGTTGCCTATCTGAATATTAAAAGCGCTACCACTGGTATAACAAGGGCCGAGTTCGAGTATCAGATTCCGCTGGCAGACGCTGAGCAGATACTGGAACAGGTGGCCGAGCACCCCTTCATTGATAAAACGCGATACAAGGTGCAATGGGGCAACCATGTCTGGGACCTGGATCTGTTTGCGGGGGAGAACCGGGGCCTGGTCATGGCGGAGGTTGAACTGAACAGCGAGGATGAGTCATTTGAGCTACCGCCCTGGGTCGGTGAGGAGGTATCGGGGGATCCCCGCTATTACAATGCCCGCCTGGTCAAGCACCCTTACTCACAGTGGTGAGTCGTCAGGGCCACCATATTCAGATCGACCTGCAGCGGCAGCAACTGCATCTGCTGTCCGGGAGTGCGTGTGTCGCAACCTATTCGATCTCGACCGCACGTAACGGCGCAGGCGAACTCCAGGGCAGCGAGTGTACCCCGCGTGGTCTGCATCGTGTCCGCCTGAAGATAGGGGATGGTGAGCCAGCCAACAGCGTATTCATCGGTCGCCGACCCACCGGCGAAATCTACACGCCCGCGCTGGCTACCGCCAATCCGGGACGTGACTGGATCCTGACCCGAATCCTCTGGTTGACCGGGCTGGAACCGGGCAGAAACCGGGGCGGCTCGGTCGATAGCCTGAGACGGTTTATCTATATTCATGGCACCCCGGACAGCGAGCCGATGGGACACGCGGCATCCCATGGATGTATCCGGATGCGTAACAGCGAACTGATCCGGCTATACGATGAAGTATCGGCAGGAACTATCGTGGATATACGCGAGCAATTTTGAAGTCCGACGCAGCTACTGCACCAGGTAGGTGGTGAAGAAGAGATCGTCAATCGTCTCATCGCCAACCAGCTTTTTCATGACGCCCTGCAGTGACCTGAGCGCCACCTTTCTCAATTTTTCCTTGCCCTTGCTTGTTCGAATCTCCATTCCCTGCTGATCACTTAGCAATAAGAGCAGTTCATGGCGTAGCGCCGGTGCATGCAGAGCGATAGCGGGTAGTTTAGTCTCGTCCCGGGTCATGAGCTGCACATCACAGCGAATATATTTTGCCCTTCCCCTGACGTTCGCCACAATGGAAGGCGACAACTCGTAATAGGCCGGGGTACCGGGCGCTTTGGCAGCATCCTTGTCCCCGTCGGCCGCCAACAGGATAGACGTGGACAAGACCAGTACGGTACTCAACAGCAGGGTTAAAAAACGCATCTTTACTTCCAAATCCGTTTAATCTGTAATGCTCGGTCCGGGAGTCTATCGGACCTGACACTGATCTACAGTGGAAAGCCCGGCAGACTTCTAACCAAGCCGCACAGTATAGCCGATTGAAAAAAATGATGATCGAGGAATTCACGCCATGAGCCACGGCCCACTTATGCTGGATCTTAAGGGAACGGTACTCACGGCAGATGAGCGGGAGTTGCTGCGCCATCCTGCCGCCGGGGGGGTGATTCTGTTCAGTCGGAACTACGAGTCACCAGACCAGGTCGCCGCCTTGATTGCCGACATCCATGCGTTGCGTACACCGCCACTACTGGTCGCGGTTGATCAGGAAGGGGGCAGGGTGCAGCGATTCAGAGAGGGATTTACCCGTCTGCCGCCCACCGCCTGGTTTGGCAAACTGAATCGATTGAACACGAAGAAGGCCAAAATCATCACGCAACGCATTGGCTGGCTAATGGCGGCCGAACTGCGTGCTGTTGGTGTCGATTTCAGTTTTGCACCGGTGCTGGATCTAAACCTTGGATTCAGTAGCGTCATCGGTGATCGTGCCTTTGATGCTCAACCGCTCAGTGTGGCGGAACTCGCACATGCCTGGATGATGGGTGTCCATGAAGCGGGGATGGCGGCGGTTGGTAAGCATTTTCCCGGGCATGGTGGCGTGACTGAAGACTCCCATTGTGAATTGCCGGTTGATCATCGTTCGATGGGTGACCTGCTGATGGAGGACTTGCTCCCGTTTCAACGTATGATCGATTATGGTTTGGATGCGATCATGCCCGCCCATGTGATCTATGAGCAGGCTGATCAGGAGCTGGCCGGCTTCTCCCGGTTCTGGCTGAAGGACGTACTACGCGATCAACTCGGCTTCCATGGGGTGATATTCAGTGACGATCTCACCATGGCCGCTGCGGAACAGGCGGGGAGTTTTGCCGAACGGGCCAGGGCGGCCCTGGAGGCGGGATGTGACATGGTGCTGGTCTGCAATAACCCGGCCGGTGCGGCCGAGGTGCTGGAGGCGCTTGTACAATACAGCGATCCGGCGGGGCAGATGCGATTGGTGCGTATGCACGGTAGAAAGGCACTTTCCCGGGACGCTTTACATCTTGACCCAAAATGGAAGAATGCATTGGAACTCATTGCCCAGTATGAAGAAAACCCTTCTCTCGACCTGGACCTGTAGCTGTTTTTTTTGCGGGATAAAACCATTAATGGACCTGGTTACCCATCTAACCCAGCCATATATGAAAAAAGGCATGGCAGCCTATGGTGGGTTGTTGCAAGTGTCTCAGAGGCGGATTCCGGGGTGCCTGCATTATTGGTCAGGGCAGACAATCCGTAGGGTGGATAAGCGTCAGCGCATCCACCGTGGCAACAGGTGGATGCGCCTACCGGCTTATCCACCCTACATCGGGTGCACTGGCGAGCCTGGTGAGTAATCAGGTCAGGTTAAGTTAATATAAATAGTATCCTATGGCATAATTAAGCCGGTTATTAGATAAGATCTAATAACCAACGCAAGTTAAACAAACAATATAGAGGAATTCAAAGTGGGCGTACTTGTAGGACGTGAAGCACCTGATTTCACTGCACCAGCCGTACTGGGCAGTGGAGAAATTGTCGACAGTTACAACCTGAAAGAGGCAACAGCCGGGAAGTACAAGGTACTGTTTTTTTATCCGTTGGATTTTACCTTTGTCTGCCCTTCGGAGTTGATCGCCTTTGATCACAGATTGGAAGAGTTCACCAAACGCAATGTCGAAGTGATCGGTATCTCCATCGACTCCCATTTCACTCATAACGCCTGGCGAAACACGCCGGTCAACCAGGGCGGTATCGGGCCGGTGGGTTACACCCTGGTTGCCGATATGACCCACGGGATCTGCAAGGCCTATGATGTGGAAACACCGGATGGTGCCGTGGCATTCCGCGGCTCCTTCCTGATAGATAAGGAGGGTGTAGTCCGTCATCAGGTGGTTAATGATCTGCCGCTGGGACGCAATGTCGACGAGATGCTGCGCATGATCGATGCGCTGCAGTTCACCGAAGAACACGGTGAAGTCTGTCCCGCAGGCTGGAAACAGGGAGAGAAGGGGATGTCGGCGTCTCCGGATGGAGTGGCCAGCTACCTGGCGGAAAACGCCGAAGGTCTCTGACAGGTAACACACCCGATTAGAGCCGGTTACCGCCCGTGGTGACCGGCTTTTTTTATCCGGAGAGGGATTTATATCACGAAGAAAAAGAACATGCGGGAGCGGATTCATTTAGACTGCAGGAGTCCGACACCGCTCTCTTAAAGATAATCATCGATATGACAGGATGGACAGAGTGACTGACTTGGCGATAATTGGCGGCTCCGGATTCACCCGGCTTCAAGAACTTGAGATAACCCGCCGGCAGGTGATTCATACCCCCTATGGCGAACCCTCGGCGCCGATTATCCACGGCATTTTGCAAAACCGGGAGATTGCCTTTCTGCCGCGACATGGCACCGCGCATACCATACCGCCCCACAAGGTCAACTATCGTGCAAATATCTGGGCGCTGAAGCACATCGGGGCCAGGCAAATTCTCGCCATCGCCGCTGTCGGCGGTATCGGTTCAGAAATGGCGCCCGGTGTGATCGCCATACCGGACCAGATTATTGACTATACCTATGGCAGGGATCACACCTATTTCGAGCATGATCTAAGCCAGGTTACACATATTGATTTCACCCATCCCTACAGTGAAAAGATCCGCCGGCAACTCATGAGGGCGGCAAAAACCGCCAAAGTACCCGTTATTGCCAACGGTGTGTACGGGGCCACCCAGGGGCCACGCCTGGAAACCGCTATGGAGATTAATCGGATGGAACGGGACGGTTGCTCTCTGGTCGGCATGACCGGCATGCCGGAAACAGCGCTGGCCCGGGAACTTGGACTGGACTATGCCTGCTGCGCCGTGGTGGCCAACTGGGCCGCGGGAAAAGCAGACGGTCCCATTTCGATGAAAGAGATCGAGGGGCACATCGGTCGTGGGATGGAGCGAGTTATCTCATTGATCGAGGCACTGGCTGAATCACTGGAAAAGTAAAACTCCCACGCTGCCTGATCGTCCCTCTATATCCTTATAAAGACATCCAATGCCCGAGCGTCCGGTTACAACTGTTAGGATTGATCCAGCACATAGAATCTATAGCCCACAAGCGATAGGCTGCCGGGATGAAATAGAACAACTCAGGAGTAGAGAGCATGGCCGAGGATGATCTGAATGAGGCACCAACGGAAGTTACCGGGGAAACGGTAACAGACAAGGATACCCCGCCCGTTAAGAAAAAGGCCGTAAGGAAAAAGACACCTCAAACCAAAGCGGCGGCCAAGAAAAAGGTTAGCGTAAAGAAAAAAGCCGCCCCTAAGAAAAAAGCGGCGAGAAAGAGCCGTACTGCGGCCGGTGTCGAGAAAGTCACGGACAAGCCATCAGTGATTACAGAACCGCAGACACCAGCCCCCGTTGTTGTGTCCGAACAAGAGACGGCCCCCGGGGCGGTGGCTAAGATCGCGAGTCCAAGCGTGAATTCGGTGACCGAAGCATCCGCCACCAACGATGTGGCCGATCAGATTTCTGCTAAGACGACAGAAATGGCTGCTGAACCAACTGCCGCTGTCTCCCCGTCAGTGGAAAAGCCGCAGAAAGAGGCCCCAGCGCGGAATGAAAATGTTCAGAAACGATTAGAGGAGATGGGACTCATGTCTTCTGATGCAGCTGAAAAACAGACACCCCCGCCAGCCAAAAAATCCGCTACCAGCCTCGGTTTCTGGCAGAAATCATTCATCTGGACCATTGTCATCGTAGCCGGACTACTTTACATCCGCACGGCCACCAATGATGGCGACATAATTGGCGATAAGACCGTCATGCCCGATGCCGAAATGACCAAGACGGAACAAGTCGCAACGGCTGACGCCTCGTCACCCGAAGTACCCCAGACCGAGATCCCGGTAACAGCCGTTGATCAGCCGAACGCAACGGATGTAGCAATGGCAGAAGCGACGAAGGATGATTCCGATTTCACCCCCCTTGATAAAGCCTCCAGTGACAACGCACCGGCTATTATGACATCCATTGCGACTGAGGAATCAGCCGTTCCCGAATCGCGGGACAACAAGCCCACCGAAGAAAGTGGCCCCATCTCCACAAGCAACCCGGCAAAAGAAGATCAGCACGCTGCCACCACATCCGACCCATCGACTGCCCTGGTCTCACAGCCCGCAGATGGCAACACAGGACAAACATCCGGAGCTGAGGGCAGTAAACAACAACAGCCGGTAGTCACGACCGGGACAGCGGACAGTGAGGCCGGCCCGCAGACTGTAGAAACCGCGGTTGGGGCGGAAAACAGCGACACACTCGCTGGCTTAGCGGGTTCAGATAATCAAGAACCGCCGACAAGCATGGACGGTCCCATGGGAAATCCAGCGCAGTTGCCGGGCATGGCATCACGATACGGTCGCACTGGCATAGCGCCGATGTGGGCCAATCCACAACAGCCCATGCCCAATCGCTTCGGAACAACTCAATCACCCGTGCCGGCGCATGCGGTTCCCGACGTAGCGCAGGACCCGGCTGAAAATTCGGCCAATAACACGCCACCGGCCCCCGTGACTCTGGGGGGGCGTTATCCGCTACCTTATCAGCGCGGTTTCATCGTACCCGGATATCCCCGGGGCTTTAATAACCCACCGGTCGCACCCTATTACTGGCCCTATCCGCCACGTCCGCCAGTCTATGGACCTGCCGTGAGATATCCCTATCACTATCCGCAAACGCCCAGATAGAGCAGGCACAATATGCACACACTTCCGCCACCTCGCCAGAACCGCGAGGTGGCGGAAACCCTGTATTGATGTATTCGCGTAGAAAAAGGATCTATCACAGTTGTCTGTTGCAGAAGAAGCGGTGCTTTTCGTAGGAGCGGATTTATCCGCGAAATACGCGGCTGAAGCCCTCCTACCGATACCGCCGGGGCAGGGTTGATCTGTAGGAGGCCCGCCCCGGGCCGAATTCGCGGCGAGGGCGCCTCCTACCGGGCAAATCCGCTCACGCACATCCATGTGCTTCGCGGTATAAACCCTTCCCTGGGCAAATCGCCAAGCCAAGAACAACACCAACACATAATTGGAACGAGCCTAGAAAAAACCATAGACCTATTCCCGTTCTTGTGTGATACCTAGTGCACACTTTATAGCAGTGCTAATTATGTCTTACAGGCCTTCGGCATAGGAGGCAGACGAAGTAAACTCCGAATAAAAAACCGAATAAAAAAAGAATATTATTCCTGTATCCTCTCTAAAATATTTAGTTTAAATAATGTAGTTAATTAATTGTAATTGCTTAATTATTTATACTGAAAATCTTATCTTCGCACACTTTACAGCCCCTACACGAACTGGTTTACTATAATTAAATTCTCGTGATAGTATTTATAATCCCTGTATAACCTTATAAATATTAGGTTTTAGGGGCCCCGATTGAAGGATCGTGCAGACATGATCGGGCGGCGCCAATCCTCTGGCGTTTTTTGTATTTGAACAAATGTTAGGGAAATTAGGGATATCCCATTCAATTTCATGGATAGATTAACGCGATTTTCAATCAATCAACTCATTGAAATGCTGTGGAGCGCAAGTCAGACATGTTTTGGCTTGTAAAAACCAGTGCCTTTGGGCCTCAGTCTTTACGAAGGGCGATTGAACCGGCAGGTCTGGTATGGGCGCTGGGCAGTCTCTGCTCCCTATATCGCATGCCGTTTGATGCCGAACTGCTGCTTGAGCAGTTTCCCCCACCTTACACCACGGATACCCTGATCCAGGCGGCCCGCTCACTGGGTTTTCGTATTAAGCAGGCGCATAGGGATATCCAAGCACTCGGCAAGCTCTCCATGCCTTGTTTTGCACTGCTGGAGCATGAGCAAAGCGGGGAAAACCTATCAGGCGAAGAATCCGGCTCGTCCGGATCCAATACAGCCAATTCAAACGATAATCAACTCACTACTGCTACGCTGGTTTTAATAACAGATGTTTCAGAGGAAAAGGTTCACTATTTTGAGGCCGGTACAAATACACCCATTACGCTACCAATAGATGAGTTCGCGGAACGCTATCTCAGTAATGTTTTTCTGGTTGCCAAGGAGCGAGAAGACGTAAAAGACCCCGATGCAGGCGCCGAGACCGGCCGTTTTGGTTTTCGCTGGTTTATTCCTCCACTGCTCAAGCACAAAAAAGTATGGCGAGATGTAATAACGGCTTCATTGGTGATTCAGCTCTTGGCACTGGGGACCCCGTTGTTTACCCAGACCATCATCGACAAGGTGGTGGTGCACCATACCCAGAGCACTCTCGTTGTCATCGCCATCGGTATGGCGGTATTCATGATCTTTTCCGCCATCCTCGGTTGGATTCGCCAATATCTGGTACTGCATACCGGTAACAGGGTTGATGCAGTACTCGCCGCCTCCGTATTCGATCACCTGTTCAAATTGCCACCGCGTTATTTTGAAATGCGCCCGACTGGTGTCATTGCCGCCCGCCTGCAGGGAGTGGAAACCATTCGCGAGTTCATCGCCAGTGCCGCCGTCACCCTGATTCTGGATCTGCCATTCCTGTTTATCTTTGTCGGCATCATGTTTTACTACAGTGTGAAACTTACGCTGGTCGTGCTGGCGATACTTGCTGTGGTGGCCGGTATCAGCCTGTTCGTGGCGCCGCTGTTCCAGGTGCAACTCAACCGGCAATTCCTGCTGGGCGCCCGCAACCAGGCCTTCCTCACGGAATACGTCGCCGGGGTGGAGACGGTAAAAAGCCTGCAGATGGAGCCCCAACTTAAGCACCGTTTTTCTGATTATCTGGCCGATTATCTGCACGCCACGTTCAAGACCCGTCAGCTCTCCAACACTTACAATACGGCGGCAAGCACACTGGAGCAGTTGATGACACTGCTGATACTGGTGTTCGGGGCCTATATCGTCATGACCACGCCCGAATTCACCATCGGCATGCTGGTCGCCTTTCAGATGTTTGCCGGGCGGCTCTCCCAGCCCATGATGCGGTTGGTGGGCTTGTGGCAGCAGTTCCAACAGGCCAGTCTGTCCGTCAAGCGTCTGGGTGACATCATGAACGCCCCTGCCGAGCCTTATGCGGTGATGCCCACGAGGCTCAACGAGGGTAGGGGGCATATCGAGATCCAGGGGCTTGCCTTCCGTTACAACGAGAAACTACCCTACCTCTATCGTGAATTCGATCTCACGGTGCCGCCAGGGATTACCGTTGCCATCATGGGGCCATCGGGTTCCGGCAAGAGCACTCTGGCCAAGCTGCTGCAGGGTTTCTATCAGCCCACTGATGGTCATATCCGTATCGACGGCACCGACCTGCAAAATCTCACCGCCAATGAACTGCGTCATTACTTTGGCGTGGTGCCACAGGAGACGGTGCTCTTTTCCGGTACCGTCTATGACAATCTGCGAGCAGCCAATCCCCATGCCACCTTTGAGCAGATCGTCCATGCCTGCAAGCTGGCCGAGATACACGACACCATCGAACAACTGCCCAACGGCTATCAGACCGCGATCGGCGAGCGGGGTGCCGGCCTCTCCGGCGGACAACGGCAACGACTGGCCATTGCCCGGGCGCTGACCAAGCGGCCGAAGATCCTTATCTTCGATGAGGCCACCAGCGCCCTTGACCCGCAGACCGCAGAGCACTTTGCCGCCACCGTCAACCAGTTGCGGGGCAAGATCAGCATGCTCTTCATTACCCATGCCCTGCCGAAGAGCCTTAGGGTGGATGAGGTAGTGCGCATCGGTCACGAACGACCTACTGTCGTTGGTGTTACACGTGGCGATACTGTGTCTGACACAACAGCAGCTGTGAACAAGGCCGGTCATGCCGGAAATAACGCTACCAACGACAAAACCAATCCAGAGAGCGGTGATTTGATATGAGCATACGTTTTGCCACCTATAACGACATACCCACACTGATCGAAATAGGGAGGGTCTACCATCAGGAGAGCCGTTTCAAACGCTTCAGATACAATCCCGAAAAGCTGGCCGGCAACCTCAAAGGATTGATTGACAGCAAAAGCGGCAGCCACTGTTTCTTTATCGCAGACGATGCGGAGGGAAAACCGTTTGCGGCCCTTATGGGCTGCATTGAGAGCTACTTTTTTTCAGATGAACCGGTGGCCCAGTCAATCCTGTTCTGGGTGCACCCTGAACACCGTGGCGGATCGGCCGCCGTGAAGCTGGTACACGCCTTTCGCAAATGGGCCCAGAACAGGAATGCGTTTGAAGTGGCGATCGGTGTTAACAGTGCGGTTTCAGTGGATCGGGCCGATCAGTTTTTCCGCAAGCTGGGTTTTCGTATGACCGGGGGTAACTACTCCCTGGACCTGGAGCAAAAGACAACATGAAGCTTGTTTCCAGCAAGTGGGTTACCAACAAACCAGAGGCAATCATCCGGGACGGTAGTGATGCCCAGGAAGCCACAAGATAATCAGTTTTCTTCAACAAAACTGAAAGGAAGCAACATGAAACACAAGCAACAAGCCATTATCCTGACCACCCTTATCGCAGGATTTTCCGCATCCCTCCAGGCCGCCGATAGCGGCTTCTATGGCTACCTCTCGGCAGGCCAGAGCCAGAGCGACCGTAAGGCCGAGGCCGACCGCGTGCTGGCCGGTGCGGGCGCCACCGCCTTCAGTTCCAGCATAGACGACACCGACACCGCCTGGAAAATCCAGGCCGGCTACCACCTCACCGATAACTTTGCCATCGAAGGCGGCTACACCAGGCTCGGCGACATAAGCTACAGGGCCAATATCACCGCACCTTCGACCGGCGCCGGCGTGGTGAAACTCGATACCGACGGCTGGAATCTCGACCTGGTCGGACGTTTGCCGTTCAGTGACAACTTCACCGGCTTCGCCAAGCTTGGCGCCTTCGCCTATGACCTCAACTATCAGTGCAGCATTGTCAGTGGCCCGTATTCCTGTGGCACTGCCAGACGATCCGCCAGCGGCACCAGCCTCCACTACGGTGCAGGGCTTGAGTATACCTTCGCCGGCAACTGGTTTGCCCGCGCCGAATACGAAGTGTTCACCAAAGTTGGCGCCTCGATGAGCGCTGACGGCACCACCGGCACCAGCCAGGAGGACGTGCGCGTCGGCAGCGTGGGGATCGGCTACCGCTTCTGATCTTACCCGGCCACCAACCGGGGACGCCTGGGCCAGCGTCCCCGGTATGGCACAGGAAATCAACACATGCAAATCAATCTCAAAATACCGATATCGGCGCTGCCACTTGGCTTGACGCTTGCGACCTGCCAGAGCGTTCCGCCGGCAGAAGCCCGCCGGACTTCCTGTTCCACTCGCGTATCCGGTGAAAGCGGCCAAGTGCGCGCAGGCACTTTCCGTAAACAGACCAGTTGGTTGAATGGTGATGACACCTTCCTCACCCTGGATCGCGACGACAACGGCCAAGCCGACAGCGGCAGGGAGTTGTTCGCCAACGCCGCAGTGGCGCTCGGCCGTTGGGGACTGGCCGGCATGGCCTGGGTGGATGTCGACTATGACGGCAAGCTCACTTCAGTTAATGATTGCCAGTTGAAGATGTCAGCATGAATATGTCATCCGCTTTATTCAGGAAGTCTTTGCGATGGATTTCGTGGTCACTTCTGGTTGTTGTAATTATGATTCAAGGCGCATGTGCTACATCATCAGAGCGAACTAATCATGCATTCAGTTTTGATTCTGTGTGGGACAGTCCGGATATTTTTGTACTGGACTATCGATATGGTAAATCGAAATTGTTTGCCTCTCGTGCGAGGGATTCTACAGTAATGGCTGGGGTGGTTCGCCAAACGACAAACATTAACGGCGATTTTCTACGCGGTGACTTCCTATATGTGAAGTGGCGTACTGCCCGATGACATCACCAATCACCGCATCCATTTCATTGTCCACGGGCCGCAGCTTTATGTTTATCTTATTTCGCCGGTACGTATGGATGGTTGCCCGGTCGATCACTCAAAGGAAGAGCGGGAGTGTATCAAAAAGGCAATGGCAGCGAATGGAGGTATTGTGGTTGGATGTCCTCTTCCCGAGGCGCAATGCCTAATCACGGAACCATGCCCATCGGCGGATCTAAGAATACGTTCCGGAGATTGCGCAAAGAAAATCATCAGACTTTACCCCGGTCAACCGGAACCACTGAATATTAAGTTCAAATAAGGAGGAAACGCAACCATGGGCATCATCGCAGGGACTCTCACCCAACAGGAGATTCAACAGGCCATCCAGCAGGCGCAGCAGATTGCGGCTAATGATTTCGAATGGAAGGTGGCGGCATGAAGATAACGTTTGCATTGTTTGATAGGTACCGTTTGCGATGGCTTGCTTGGCTGCTGCTATCTGGCATTGTTGCGCTTCAAGTAGCATGCGCCACAGGTCCTAGATTAATCAACCATACTTTTGAGTTTGATGCGAGATGGGATAGCCCCGGTGTAGAAATTATTGATTACCAATACGGAAACTCAAATACTCCCGGGGTTCGCGGCTGTCCAACACAATATTCCCCCTGCAGTAAAAGTCGGCAGTATGCGGGGACAACAGGCAAGATGTTGCCCGGAGACAGCCTCTATGTGAAGTGGCGTATTAAATCAACGAGTGAAGTCTACGATGATACGGTGGATCTCAAAAGCAGACTGCCTGAAGACATAGCCAATAACCGTATCCACTTCATCATTAAGGGATCTCAATTGTATGTTTATCTGATTACGCCGGAAAGGCTGCATCCAAACCCCTGTCCCAGAAGAGATCAATTATGCCGAATTATGGATCCGTCGTGTCCTTCGGCAGATCACAGGATATTTTCGTGGTACTGCTCAAAGAACATTACCCGTCTTTACCCCGGTCAGGCGGAATTACTGAATATCAAGGTCAACTAAAGGAGAAGAAAATATGGAAAGTATTGCAGGGACTCTGACCCAGCAGGATATTCAGCAGTCCATCCAGCAGGCACAGCAGATTGCGGCGAGCGCCGCTCCGATCGTGCAGAGTGGGCAGTTCGTCTTCTTCGCGGCTTTTGACGGTACTGAGAACGACCGCAATGACTTGGTAGAGTCGGGAACCACGCAGTGGACAAACGTAGCACAGCTGGAATACCAGGTAGCCAATCAAAATACAGGCAACTCCAATGTGCAATCAAAATATTATCCCGGCCCCGGCACCGATGGCTCACTGCCTGGTTCCGAAGCGCTGCCCTGGCAAGTAACCCAGGAGGCTATCAATACCGCCAACCAGGCGTACAGTGATTTTGCCGAAGCTGCATCACTATGGTTGAGCGCGAACCCCAATGGTTCCATTACCACCATGGTCACCGGCTTCAGCCGTGGGGGGGCACCAGCGGCCCTTTTCTCACAAATGCTGTTTGAACAGGGATTGGTGGATCCCGACACCAATACCGTCCTCATGCCCCCTGGTCAGGTCGGCGTATCGGGTGCTCTGCTGTTTGACCCAGTATTGATCGGCGTGTCCGGCAATATGGATTTCGCACCTAATGCTGACAATATCACGGTAGTTCGCGCAATGGACGAATTCCGTTATCTCTTTCCGGCTGCCGAATACAATGACCCACGTATCAACTACATCGATTTCTATGGCAACCATGGAGATGTGGGCGGGTTTTATGATCAAGGGCAACTCTGATTAATTCCACAAATCGTATATCATTGACCTATTGATCACCAGCCATAGAAAAACGATGAGACAGCAAAGCTTAGAAGCCAGCGGTTACGAGAAATTCAGAAAAAAGACCCGTAA
>Ga0209475_10000404_pt1 | contig 95815 bp, 84 predicted proteins | sample tdDd471_FD_187128 | JGI IMG/M metagenome (GOLD analysis project Ga0209475, IMG submission 187128) | Marine sediment microbial communities from the Atlantic coast under amendment with organic carbon and nitrate - tdDd47.1 (SPAdes)... | ecosystem: Environmental > Aquatic > Marine > Coastal >... | reverse complement strand
CGGAGCACCCGGTTCAGGTTATATGGTCCCGCGAAGAAGATATTCGCCGCGATGCATATCGCCCGATGGCCGCGGCACGACTGCGCGGATATCTAACTGGCAGCGGTGATTTGGCCGGATTGGATGTGCGCGGCACTTGTGCGTCGGTTTCAGGTTCATTTGGTCGCCGCAATATGGGATTTGGCAGTGACGAGCCCGACCCATCCTCGCAAGAAGGCATCGGCGACACCATTTATCATTTTGATAATTTTCGTTTTGATCATGTTGTGCAACCAGAAGACATGCCTGTGGGCTATTGGCGTAGTGTGGGTAACAGCTTCAATGCGTTTTTCTTGGAGAGCTTTTTGGATGAAATGGCGGTGGCCGGGGGGATGGATCCATTCAATTTGCGCCGCAAATTGGTTGCGGGCAATCCGCGGGCGCTGAAGGTTTTGGATGTCCTGCAGGAAAAATCGGCATGGGACGGCAATGGCGCGCTGGGGGCTGAAGGTGGCCGCGGCATGGCCTTTCATGCGTCCTACGGTGCCATCGTTGGTCAGGTGATGGAGGTCCGGGTTATTGATGGGCAACTCCATATGGAGCGGCTGGTGAGCGTGGTGGATTGTGGCTTTGCGATTAACCCTGATACCATTGAGGCGCAGATACAAAGTGCCGCGATTTACGGCCTGAGCGCCGCAGTTTATGGCGAAATCAATTTAGAGGCGGGCGAAGTGGTGGAAAGTAATTTCCACGACTATGACGCCCTGCGTCTACGCCATGTGCCACAGATGGATGTGCATATAATCTCGGACGGGCATGCCCCATCGGGCATTGGCGAGCCGGGCACCCCACCTGCCGCGCCCGCGCTGACCAACGCCATCTATGCGGCGACGGGTGAGCGTATTCGTGCCTTGCCCATCTCTCAGATTCTTGATGTTGTGTAGCCGTTATCCAAGCGATTTCTTATTTTTTGCGCAGGGTAGGTCATGCCCCCAACGTAACAAGTTCAACAGCGATTGATGGGTTACGACAAAAGATGGAGATTAAAAATGAAGAATAAGATCGGCAATTACCGAATGATGTTGCATTCCTTTAAATATCCACGGGTTATGGGGCTTGCGCTGGCGGCCAGCTTTGGCTTGATGCTTGGGGCATCGGATATAGCAGGCGTGGCTGCGCATGATGAAATTATGATTGATGGTGCCAGCCGCCATAGTTTTAAAGATAAGGACACGGATGGCGATGGCCGCCTAAGCCGCGAGGAATTTGGCGCTGATGATCCAGACTCTTTCGATAAGCTTGATCTGAACAGCGACGGTTATGTGGAGCGTGAAGAAATCGACGAATATGTCGAAATGCGCGTGGCTGAAGCCATGGAAGCGTTGGACGCAGCCATGGCCAATTTCGATGCTGATTTTGATGTTGAATTCGACTTCTCCTCGGATGGCGATGAATATTGGGACGATGAAGAATTTGAAGAAGGCATGGCGCGCCTTGAAGAACGCATGGGGCGCATGGGCGAACGTATGGCCCGTGTTGGTGAGCGCGTTGGCCGCGCTGCGGAGCGGGCTGCACGACAGGCCACACGTCATATAGAGCGTGAATTTCGCAATAAGGAGCGTCATATCGAAGTTCGCCGCCGTCATGGTGAGCAAGGGAATATGCAGTCCATGAGCGAAGAAAACATGGAAGAGATGATCGAAAGGCGTAAAGACCGGGTGATGTCGGAATTGGACAAAGACGAAGACGGTCAGGTGTCACGAGAGGAATTCCCGGGTTCAGATCGCCGGTTTGCCCGCATGGATGAAAATGAAGACGGCTTTATTGCCCGTGATGAATTGCGTGTACGTATTCGGATCGAAAGCGGGGCACCGCATATTCGTCGGGAAATTATTATAAAAGATGATGATGAAGACGAAGGGGATGACAATAACAATAAATTCGAGCCAGCACGGGAATTCGAGCCTCAGGACAAGCCTCGGCATTAAGCCTTTTCACGCCTGATCACGACAGATAAGCAAAACGGCGGCCATATGGTCGCCGTTTTTTATGACTATATTGTCCCTTAATTGCGCGGCTCTGCTAGACAGTCGCCCTCTTCTACTGGACAGTGGCGTTGGGGCGGCATAAAAGCAGGGAAGAATTTAGGAATAGAAAAATGTTTAAAGGGTCTATTACAGCATTGGTAACCCCGTTCCGGGATGGGGCGGTGGATTTTGCTGCGCTTGAAAATCTCGTGAATTGGCAAATCAGCGAAGGTGCGCAGGGTTTGGTGCCGTGTGGAACCACCGGCGAATCCCCCACGTTGCCAATTGATGAGCATTTAAAGGTTATCGAAACAGTGGTGCAAGTTGCCGCCGGGCGGGTGCCAGTTATTGCCGGGACGGGGTCCAATTCTACGGCGTCAGCCATCGCGACCACAATAGCTGCCGCAGAGCTTGGCGCCGATGGCGCGCTGGTTGTCTGTCCCTATTATAATAAGCCAACGCAGGAAGGGCTTTATGCCCATTTTCGTGCGCTCCATGATGCGACAAGCTTGCCGATCTTAATCTATAATATTCCCGGTCGCACAGCCGCCGACATGGGCGTGGGCACCATGGCTCAGTTGAACCATGACTGCGAACGGATTATTGGCGTCAAAGATGCCACGGGTGATTTGGCGCGGGTCAGTTTACAGCGCGCCGCAATGGGACCTGATTTCATTCAATTATCCGGCGAAGATATGACCGCAATGGCATTTAATGCCGCAGGTGGGCATGGGTGCATTTCGGTTAGCGCAAATGTGGCGCCGAAATTATGTGCCGCGTTACAGGATGCCTGCGCGCTCGGCGATTACACTGCCGCATTGGCGCTTCAGGATCGGTTGGCACCTTTGCATAATGCCATGTTTATTGAGACCAGCCCGTCGCCCGTTAAATTTGCATTGTCACTGTTAGAAGTATGCACTGCAGAGGTGCGCTTGCCGCTGGTTGGCGTGGGTGAGGAGTCGGCAGCAGTCATTGCTGGTGCATTGGCGAGTGTGGGCATGGGGCCCGTCGCTCCAGAATTTATGGCGGCCCCCCCAGCTCCCCGCGATAGCGCCGCCAGCTTGCTCGACGAAATCACGAAGGGTTAGGGTGATGGCTGCGATTAAGGGGACAGGTAAAAAAGGTAAAAAGCCAGCGGGGCGCAAGGATAAGATGCTCGCGGACAATCGAAAGGCCTTTTACGAGTTCGAAATTCTCGATCGGTTCGAAGCGGGGATCGAACTGTTTGGGACCGAGGTTAAAAGCATGCGCTTTAGCGCGCCGTCGATCAAGGAAAGCTATGCCGAAGTCAAAAATGATGAGATGTGGCTGGTCAATGCCCACATTCCTGAGCACAAGCAGGGCAATCGCTTTAATCACGAGACACGCCGCCCGCGCAAACTTTTGATGCATAGGAAAGAGATCAATAAACTGGGCGCCGCGGTGCAGCGTCAAGGCATGACGATCGTGCCGCTGGCCATGTATTTCGACCCACGGGGCCGGGTTAAAGTTGAAATTGGCCTTGCCAGAGGTAAAAAAGCCCATGACAAGCGCGAGACCGAAAAGGCCCGCGATTGGGAACGGCAAAAATCCCGCATTATGAAAGAAGCGGGTTAGGGCTAGCTCGCCATCAGGATTTTTTCAATTTGATTAAGCGGCTTGTTGGTCAGGTCTTTGATCACTTCGCCGACCAGCAGGGCTTTCGTCGCAGCGCTTAACTCGTCACGTATCTCGCCGAGCGTATCCGGACCCGCCACAAGAACCAAGCGTTTGATTCCGCCCCTGGCAACGGCTTTGTTCAGAATATCAGCCGTATGTGCGGCAAATTCTTGTTTCGCGACACGGTGCCAATCGGTTTGTTCCATGGCGCTTTTGCCGACTGCTGTCTGGTGCCCGCTATGACGAATACCCGCGCGGTCCGTTGCTTGGTCGTGGGCGGCTGGGTTTGTCATCTGCTCGTGGGATATGGTCGTAAGATTGGGGTATTTCTCATCCCCCATATTTTTCAGCATCAGGTATTTTTGGCCATCTGCGATGAGAATAATGGTGCCATTTTCAAGTTTCATTGATTTGTCCTTCCACGCTTTAGCGTTGAGAATCTTAAGCTATGTGCAACAGAGTAACATTGTCTTTGATCAATCCGTGCAGAAAATGCGGCCCTTACCAGCGGACCTTGTTATTTAAGGCATCTAAGTCTCTGTAATATAAGCAAATAATTTTCATTGTTAAAAATGCGAACCATTCGCAACAAAACACTTGCATCTGTGAATAGACATGTTAGAAAGCAGCTAATTAAGAATTATTCTTAATTGCAACTAATCCGGTATGATTACGAACCCTGCCAATTCATTTGGCACGCAATTGGTAACGAAACACATGAATATGAGCTCACGAAAAACATTACTTAGCGCAACCTCTGTACTTGCCCTAACCCTCTCAATTGGCGCGGCGATTGGCGCGGAAACCAGGGGAGCGGAGACTTCGGCGATTACATATCATGTGGCACCGGACGCTGCGATTGAGCGCATTAGCGTGGTCGGTGGACGCGCCGAGGCTACGGCCATTCCTGGGGCGGCGACCTATCTGGGCGAAGAAGAACTGACCAAGTTTGAATATAGCGATATCAATCGCATCCTGCGTCAGGTGCCAGGGATTAATCTGCAAGAAGAAGATGGCTACGGCCTGCGCCCGAATATTGGTATTCGCGGCACGGGCATTGAACGGTCCGAGCGGATTACGCTAATGGAAGATGGCGTTTTGATCGCACCCGCACCCTATGCGGCACCTGCGGCCTATTATTTTCCCACTGCGGCCCGCATGGCGGCGGTTGAAGTGCGCAAAGGATCATCGGCCATCAAATTCGGCCCGCGCACCACAGGGGGCGCGATCAATTTGGTCTCCACACCCATCGGCGACGAAACGGGCGGCTTCGCCAAGGCCCGCGTTGGCTCTGATGGCTTTTACGAGGGGCACGGTGCCCTGACCCTGCAACAGGGCAATGTGGGCGTGCTGCTGGAGGGTTTTCGGTCTGCGTCCAATGGCTTCAAGAAATTGGATGGTGGTGGCGACACGGGCTTTGGCCTGACCGATTTGATGGGGAAATTGCGGGTGGCTCTGCCGGGGGAGCGCGACCATTACATGGAATTTAAGCTGGGATATACCGACCAAACCTCGAACGAGACTTATTTGGGTCTGACCGACGAAGACTTTTCCAGTGCGCCTTTCCGTCGCTATGCCGCAAGCCAGAAAGACCAGTTCAATTCCACCCATTATCAGGCACAGGCCAGTCATTTCATTCAACTGAATGATGTCTTTGACCTAACCACAGTGGCCTATTACAACACTTATGAGCGCGACTGGTTCAAGCTGGACGATCTGAATTTCGATGATGGCCGGGGCCGAATTCGCCCCGGTGCGGTCTTTGCTGATCCGACATCTGCGCTAAACATTGCCGCCCTTCAGGTATTGCGCGGCGACGCCGATAGCGCTGACGACGCCTTGCAATTGCGCCATAACGCGCGGGAATATTATTCGCGGGGCATTCACAGCATTCTGGGCGCAGAATTTGACATGGGCGGGGCATCGCACCAGTTGGAAATCGGTCTGCGCTACCACGAAGACCAAGAAGACCGCCTTCAGAACCGAGAGAATTTCGCGATGCGGTCCGGGGCCATGGTCCTGACTAGCCGCGATGCTGCGGGCAGCAATGCAAACCGCGTGGCAGAGGCCAGTGCACTGGCGCTTTCGGTACAAGACGAAATTTCTCTCGGCCGTCTGCGCTTGGTGCCGGGCATTCGGTTCGAATGGATTGACCTCGCGCGGTTTGATTATGGCAGCAGTGACCCCGCACGGGCCGATGGTCCAACAGGAACGCGGACCAATGATGTGAATGTCGCTATCCCCGGCTTGGGCGTTGCTTATGAGGCCACCGATTATGTGACCGTGTTTGCCGGGGTGCATCGGGGCTTTTCCCCCCCCGGTCCGTCCAACAATAACGCGCGCGAAGAAAAATCCACCAATTTTGAAACCGGTCTGAAATATTCAGATAATGAGGTCAGCGCCGAGGTGGTTGGTTTCTATAATGATTATTCAAACCTGCTGGGCACATGTTCTAATGCCACGGGCTGTGAAACAGGTGATATTGGCGATCAGTTTAACGGTGGGGCGGTCTCTGTAAGCGGCGTTGAGGCGCGGATGAGCTATACCGCGTCACTGAGCGATCGTCTTTGGATGCCGATCAATGTGGCCTATACGCTGACCAAAGCAGAATTTGATACTGATTTTTCCGATGGCTTTTGGGGTGATGTGGTTGCAGGTGACAGCTTGCCCTATATTCCCCGTCATCAATTAAATTTGGGTGTTGGCGTCGAACATGTGGATTGGAGTGTTAATTTTACGGTCAATTATGTGTCTGAATCTCGGGCCAGTGCAGGGCACGGCAGCATCCCGCTTGGCGACTTGATCGAAGACCGCGTTCTGGTAGACGTCTCAGCGGGCTATCGGGTGCTGGATAATGTGCGGGTGTTCATGAGCGTCGAAAATATTTTTGATACCACCTATATAGCGGCGCGCCGCCCTTATGGTGCACGCCCCGGCAAACCGCGCACAGTCTTTGCGGGTGTAGGGCTTACTTTTTAGTCACTTCGTCGAATTCACTTTGCACCAAGGGACGACCTTTGCTTGAATAAGGCATGAGAAGAAAACACAGGCATATTCTATGGCAGCTGGTGATGTTAATCATGCTCGCCAGTTGTGCGTCGTCCCCTACGCCCGCGCGGCAGATTAGCACGGAGAGATTTTCCGGCTCGGTGGGAATTTTTCTCGATAATCTTGATCAAAGTGTGCGCCCGCAGGATGACTTCTATTCTTATGTGAATGGAGGGTGGATTGCCGCGCGTGGTGCCGAACAAGGGTCCCATAGCTACGGCGTTTTTGCTCAGTTAAGTGACCGCGCGCACCGAGATATTGACGAGATCCTGCGCGAGACGATCGAGCGCTACAATCGCCGCCAAGCCATAGAAGCTGCCAGCTTGCGAACCAGTATCACCACGGCGCGGGATGCCGAAGATGCGCAGGTCGCTCATTTATTTGCGTCCTTTATGAATGTGCCACATCTGGAGCAAGAAGGCATCAGGCCTCTCCACCCGATATTACAGGATATTGCGGCCATAGAGACGCCTTCTGATGTGATGTCATATATCGGGCGCACCGTGCGCTCTGGCTTGGATGTCGCGCCTTTGCGTGCCGAAGTTAAGCCAGATATTGGGCCACGTCTTGAACATGGGCCGGATCGCCCACATTACGTATTACATCTGTTGCCGACGCGCCTGCCGATGGGCGCGCGGGCCTATCACGATCAAGCGTTTGGTCAAAATGCGTATGAGGATAGAAGGGCTGTTGAAGATGTCCGTGCCGCCTATCTGGCTTATGTGGGGCGGTTGCTACAATTGCTTGGCCTCGACCAGCCAGAGGCGCGGGCCGAACGGGTGTTGGCGCTGGAGGACCAATTGGCAACCGGCATGCTTGGGATCAGGCAAGAACGCGACATGGAATTGACCTATAATCCCCGCACATTTGATCAATTGGCGCGGGATCATAGTAATTTGGACTGGGTCGCATTTCAAGACGGCGCTGCGGCCAATCATGTGCAGACACTCATTGTCAGCGAACCCCTATATTTGGTGCAGTTAAATCAGCTATTGGCAGTGGTCCCTGTCGACCATTGGCGGGATTATTTTCGCTTTAGGCAAGCACATTATTTTGCGCGTTATTTACCGGCCGCGTTTCAAGATGCCCGTAATGCTTTTCTGCGCGATGGATTGCTGGGGGTCGGCGATGATCGAAATCGTTATGATCAGGCGCTTTCGATGATCAACAGTTTTTTGGGTGATGGTCTTGGTGATGCCTTTGCGGATCGCCATTTTGATGACACGCGCCGCCAATATATGGAGAAAATGTTTTTTCATATAAAAGCGGCCTTTGCTGGGCGCATTCAAAATCTGCCATGGATGAGCGAAGCAACAAAAGACAAGGCGCTTGATAAACTTGACGCGATGACCGTGGAAATTGGTCGCCCGGCGCTTCGTGAACCGATTTTGCGGGTGGCGCTTGACCCCCAAGACCTGATTGGCAATATCATCAAAATAGAGAGCCACAAGACCATCCGTGCCTTCCATGATATTGGGAAAGCCGTGCCAGATGGGCGCTGGAATACCAATCCACAAACCGTGAACGCCTATTATTCAATGTCACAAAACCGCATGGTGCTGCCCGCCGCCATCCTGCGTCCGCCGTTTTTGAATATGGAGGTGGATGACGCGATAAATTATGGTGCGATCGGTGCCATCATTGGTCACGAAATTATCCATGGGTTTGATGATCAAGGGCACAAGCTTGATGGCCGGGGGCAATTGCGGGATTGGTGGGCACCGGTGGATGCGGCCGAATTTGCTGCGCGCACACACCAGCTTATAAGCCGCTATGATGCGTTAGAGGTTTCCCCCGGCCTTAACGTAAATGGCGCACAGACGTTGGGCGAAAATATCGCGGATCTGGCCGGTGTCTCCATTGCTTATGATGCGTATGCGCATTGGATGGCGGGAAAAAGGGATAAGACCCTTTTGGGCTATAGCGGCCCGCAGCGATTTTTCCTCGGCTGGGCACAGATGTGGCGGCGTATGGAAAATGAAAAGGCCCTTCGCCACCGGACCTTGTCGGACACCCACGCCCCGGCACCCCACCGCGTGAATATGGTTTTATCGAATATAGACGCTTTCTACGATGCTTATTCGGTTCAGACAGGTGATGCCCTTTATTTGCCGCCGTCGGAGCGCGTTCGGGTTTGGTGAGTGAACCTGATTTTACCTTGAAATCAGCCCTCTAAAGGGTCTAGGCTCCCCTATCTGCTGATGATTGGGGCAGTGAGAGTTTACGACAGCAACAGTTACGACATAAAGGATTGGAAATATGAGAAAGCTTTTGATGGCGTCCGTCGCCATGATTGCGCTAGCCGCCTGTGAGCCGGCCGAGGATATGTCCGCGGCACATTTGGTTTCAGGCGTTAACCAAGAAGCGCTAGACGCAAGCGTGCGCCCACAGGACGATTTTAACGCCCATGTGAATGGAAAATGGATGGCGGCGACAGAAATCCCCGCCGATAAAACCAGTTGGGGATCGTTTAATATCTTGCGCGATAATGCAGATAAGCACCAGCGCACCATTATTGAAGAACTTTCAGGTAATGCGAATTGGCAAGCTGGTACCGACGAGCAACGTATTGGCGACATGTATGCCAGCTTCATGGATCAGGCTCATGTTGACAGCTTAGGTGCTAGCCCTGTTCAAGCTGGCCTTGACGAAATTTTTTCCACACAAGGCACGGCAGAGGTTTTGAACGTGATGGCCCGCAATCATGTTTATGGTGTGCAGGCCCCGTTGGGCATGGGTATTTTCCCCGATCTGAAAAACTCTAGCGAATATATGGTTTATTTCACGCAGTCGGGGTTGAGTTTGCCGAACCGTGATTATTATTTAAACGAAGGCGAAAAATTTGAAAAGCTGCGCACCGCACTGCCGGACTATATGGCGCAGTTATTTGATCTTGCTGGCGTCGAAGGTGGCGCGGACCGTGTCGCCGAGGTTTATGCGATCGAAGCAGCGATTGCAGAAGCCCATATCCCAGCGGCTGAATACCGGGATGTTACGTCACGCTATAATCCCTATAGCCGCGATGGTCTTGGCGACGTCTCGGCCAATATGGACTGGGCGGGTCTGTTGGAGGGTAATCGGATACCGCTGAGCCAAGATACAGTGGTGCTGATGAATCCCGGCTTGGCCACCGCATTGGGCGATATGATGCAGACGCATGATTTGGCAGCTTGGCAATCTTATGCTGCTTATAAACTCTTGGATGCTATGGCGCCTTATTTGTCGCAAGACTTTGTCGATGCCCGCTTCGAATTTACCGGTAAGTTGGTGCGCGGACAGCAGGAAAATGAACCGCGCTGGCAGCGAGGGACAGGCTTGATCAATCGCAGCCTTGGCGAGGCGGTTGGCAAGGTCTATGTGGCTCGCTTTTTCCCGCCAGAGGCCAAAGATCGCATGGATGAATTGGTGGCCAATTTGGTCGATACATTTGGTGTGGCGATTGACGGCTTGGAATGGATGGGAGCAGAGACCAAATCCCGCGCCCAGGCCAAACGCCTGAAGTTCACAACCAAGATTGGATATCCGGATGAATGGCGTGATTATTCGGCGCTGATTGTGCGCCGTGATGATCTGTTTGGGAATGTGCTGCGTGCCAACGAATTCGAGCACATGCGGAGCGTCAACCAGCTCGGCGGTCCGATTGATCGCGGCGAGTGGGGCATGACCCCGCAAACGGTCAATGCGTATCACAACCCGACCATGAATGAGATTGTCTTTCCAGCAGCAATTCTGCAACCACCTTTCTTCCAGCTAGATGCCGAAGACGCGGTGAATTACGGAGCTATTGGTGCCGTGATTGGGCATGAAATTGGCCACGCATTTGATGATAATGGTCGCCGTTTTGACGGTGATGGTAACCTGAACGATTGGTGGACGGAAGACGACGCTAAAGCGTTTGAAGCCGCAGCTCAGCGTCTGGTTGATCAATATAATAGCTTTGAAGGGTTGCCCGGCGAATATGTCAATGGCCAACTGACCCTTGGTGAAAATATTGGTGACCTGACTGGGGCCACAATCGGTTGGCAGGCCTACCTGCGCAGTCTTGACGGTGCCGAGCCACCGGTGATTGATGGCCTGACAGGAGCCGAGCGTTTCCTCTATGGATTTGCGCAGATATGGCAGTGGAAAGGCCGGGAAGAGGCCCTGCGGGCGCGTATTCTGTCTGATCCGCACGCACCGCCGCATTGGCGTGTGAATGGCACCCTGATGAACTCTCAATTGTTCGTCGATACCTTCGGGGTCAAAGAGGGCGATGGCATGTACCGCACCCCCAAAGACAGGGTGAAAATTTGGTAGCGATTGCGCGATAAAAAATTGAAACGGCGTCGGTTAACCCCGGCGCCGTTTTTTTTATGCGCCGTTAATGATCCGCGCAGGCTCCGCTTTCGATCTGGATGGTGGAATGATCAATGCCATAGTCGTCCAGCAATTTTTGTTTTATGGCACCAAGGATGGCGTTGCTGTCTGCACCATCGCGGATATTGGCATGCATGGTGAGGAGGGGCCGCTCAGCGGTGAGCAACCAAACATGGACGTGGTGCACATCTTCTAACCCTTCAATACCGGCAACCAGATCATGTTTAAGCTGATCAACGTCCAGGCTATCCGGGGTGCCTTCCATCAGGATATGCGCGGCGCGGCGCACCAGATGCCAACCAGATTTCAAGATTAAAGCGGCAACCAATAAGGACAAGATCGGATCGATGGGCGTCCAGCCCGTTTGCATGATTACGATGGCTGCAATGATCGCGGCCACACTACCCAACATGTCGCCCATGACGTGAAGAAGCGCGCCTTCGATGTTTAGATTATCTTTGGATGCGCCGTGCAGGATGAAAAAAGCAATAATATTCACGATTAGGCCCAATATCGCGACGATCAACATGGGGCCAGCAAGAATTGGGGCTGGTTCAAGAACGCGCATGACCGCTTCCCAGATGATCCACCCGACCAAAAGCAAGAGGGCCAATCCGTTGACAAAAGCCGCGAGAACCTGAAAGCGGTCAAAGCCATAACTTTGGTGCTGATTGGCGGGCCGCCGGGACAGGCGAAATGCGCCCCATGCCAGACCCAATGCCGCCGCGTCGGTCAGCATATGGCCCGCATCGGCAATCAGTGCCAGCGAGCCAGAAATAATGCCGCCCGCCACTTCGGCCAGCATAAAGCTGGCGGTCAAGAGCATCGCCCAGAACAAGCGGCGCTCGCCTATTTCCTTGTGGCAGTGCCCGTGGTCGTGGCCCTGACTACCGTGATTATGTCCACCATGACTATGCCCACCGTGACTATGACCCATTGTTCCGTCTTTCTTCATTCAATCGCTCTTGCGCCAGTTCAAAGACCTGCTCAAACATCTCTGTAGTGAGCCGCCCAGTGTTGGTGTTGTAACGAGAGCAATGGTAACTGTCGATCAGGATTAATTCATCCCCCACATTATGCACAGCCTTATGCGCAAATTTATAAGCGGCGACACGGTGTCCCAAAGCCTTGAGCGTTGAATTGTGGGCAATGCCGCCCAGCGCAATAATGACTTTCAGCTTTGTCAGAGCATGGATTTGGTCCACTAAAAATGGTCGGCAGGCATTAATTTCTGCGCCAACGGGCTTGTTTTCGGGTGGTACACACCGCACCGCATTGGTGATGAGGGCGTCTTTCAGTACCAAACCATCATCGGGACGCGCATCATAGTTTCCGTGCGCGAATCCGGTTTTAATCAGCGTGGGATAAAGTAAATCACCAGCCCAATCGCCCGTAAATGGACGCCCAGTGCGATTGGCACCGCGCAAACCCGGTGCTAGCCCCACGATCAACAGTCGGGCCGTTTGATCGCCAAACCCCGGTACGGGTGCGTTGAACCAGCTTGGCTCCTGCGTCCGGTAGGCATCTCGAAACGCCTGAAGACGCGGACAAAGTGCACAATTCTGGTCGGGCTCTCGTGCTGAATTATCGGTGGGCATTAAGGGGTTATCTTTCATTCTCTGATCTGAATTAAAACCTACAGCTAGTCAGCGCGCAGAGAAAGCTTAAAAAAAGCGCCACTCTGCGCCATGTTTCAACGACAGAGTGCTTTACACAGCCGCGATCAGCCTGTATACACCCCGAACTCGATATTCATTGTACGGAGATTATCACATGGCACGCGTTACCGTTGAAGATTGCGTGGATAAACTGGACAGCCGGTTTGATCTTGTTTTGATTGCGGCCCATCGCGCCCGCCAGATTTCGTCTGGTGCGCCGCTGCTGGTGGACCGTGATAATGATAAAAATACGGTTGTTGCTCTGCGCGAAATCGCCGACCAAGAGCTGACACCCGAAGAGTTGACAGAAAGTCTCATCCATAGCCATCAGAAACATGTTGAGGTTGATGAGCCGGAAGAAGACGATTTGAGCCTCGTTCTGGCCAGCCGCCGGGCATCTAGTGAGGGCGTTGAGCTGACACCCGAATCACTTGAAAAAGCTGCGGACGAAATCACACGCGAAGAAGAAAACGAAGCGGCTAAGGCGCGTCTGGAAGGTGAAGGCGGCGCTGTTGTTGGCGCATCGGGCGAGGGCGAAGAATAAGCCCGATATTGCCTTCTTACGGCTTCATAATTTTATTATGGGACTTCTGGCAATTGCCCTTTTGGGCTTTGCTGATAAGATAAGCCCGGTGACCGTCGTCGCCGGGTTTTTCTATGACACTGGCGTGGTCTTGCAAGGCTAGGGCCAGAACAGGGCCAAGGGTATGAATCGGAGAAGATGTAGGTGATCAGACAGTGGGAGCTTGTCGAGCGGGTACGTAAATATGATCCGCAGGTTGACGAAAACCTGCTGAACCGCGCCTATATTTTTTCGATGAAGGCGCATGGGGCGCAAAAACGTGCGTCTGGGGCACCTTATTTCTCTCATCCGCTTGAAGTCGCGGGCATCCTCACAGAAATGAAATTGGATGGCCACACCATTGCCACTGCGCTTTTGCACGACACGGTCGAAGACACAGTGGCCACCATCGAAGAGATTGAGGAGCTGTTTGGCAAGGATATCAGCCGATTGGTGGATGGCGTGACCAAGCTGTCCAAGTTGGAAATTCAAGTCGAATCGAGTGCGCAGGCCGAAAATTTCCGGAAATTCCTGCTGGCACTGTCAGATGATATTCGGGTGCTCTTGGTCAAGCTGGCCGATCGCCTGCATAATATGCGGACCCTGCATTATATTTCCAAGCCGGAAAAACGCCAGCGTATCGCCCAGGAAACCATAGATATTTATGCGCCGCTTGCCGAACGCATTGGTTGGCGACGAATGAAGGATGAACTGGAAGAGATTTGCTTTCGCGAACTTCACCCGGAAGCCTACGAATCGGTGAGAAACCGTTTGGTTCAAGTGCGCGAGCGCGGACATAATATTCCCTCAACCGTGTCGCGTCAGATTCGCCGATTATTGAAGCGCCACGAAGTGTCCGCCACTGTGTCAGGGCGTGAAAAGACCCCGTATTCCATCTGGATGAAGATGAAGCGGCTGCATATGAATTTCGAGCAGCTCTCTGACGTGATGGCGTTTCGGGTTATCGTTGATGATCTAGAGACCTGTTACAGAGTCCTCGGCATTATTCACGGCCATTGGGCCATGATCCCCGGCCAGTTCGATGACTATATTTCAACGCCAAAACCAAATGGTTATGCATCCCTGCATACAGCGGTGATTGGGCCGCGCAATTTGCGGATTGAAATTCAGATCAGAACCCACGAGATGCATGACATCGCGGAACACGGTGTGGCAGCGCATTGGGCTTATAAACAAGATTCTGATAAGTTGGAAAATCGAAAATATCGCTGGATACAAGAACTTCTCAGCATTTTGGATGACAGCCCCAATGCCGAAGAGTTTTTGGAGCACACCAAGCTTGAAATGTATCAAGATCAGGTATTCTGCTTTACCCCCAAAGGCGAACTGGTGCCTTTGCCACGCGGGTCGACACCCATCGATTTTGCCTATGCCGTGCATACAGCCATTGGCGATACTGCGATTGGGGCGAAGGTGAATGGACGTCTGGTGCCTCTGCGCCATCGTTTGGCAACCGGCGATCAGGTGGAAATTTTGCGCTCCAAGGGTCAACATCCATCACCGAGCTGGCTTTCTTTCGTCATGACCGGGCGCGCAAAAGCCTCAATCAAACGCCATGTGCGCAAGCAGAATCAGGAAGAATATCGCGAACTGGGGAAAACCATTTTGGCCAATGCATTTCGCCGCGAAGATCTTGGCTTCAAAGAAACTGTGCTTCAATCATCATTGCACAAGTTTAAAGCTCATGACGTGCAGACCGTCGAGGACCTCTATGAAGAAGTAGGGTGCGCTAATCTGACTGACAAAGAGGTGATTGAAGCCATCTTCCCCGCCATAGAGTTTAAGAATGCGGGCAAAGCGCCCATCAGTGCGCGGAGCGACTGGTCGGCAAGGCGCAACGACGAACACCGCATACCTATCCAAGGTTTGACTCCGGGTATGGCGGTGCACCTTGCGCAATGTTGTCACCCCTTGCCCGGCGACCGGATTGTTGGTCTGGTTTCGAGGGGCGAAGGTGTTTCTGTGCACACCATAGATTGTGAAACCCTACCAACAGGCGAGGGCGAACAAGACGATTGGCTTGACCTGAGCTGGCAAGATCGGGGCAGTACACCGGAATTTTATGCAGGTCGCTTGAATCTTGTGATGCTCAACGAAGCTGGTGCATTGGGGGCTATTTGTTCGGTGGTGGCAAAGAATGGCGGTAATATTTCCAACTTAAAGGTGGTGTCGCGCGATCCAGATTTTTTCACCATGCATGTGGATGTTGAAGTGCAAAACCTTAAGCACTTGACGGGGATCATAGCTGCGTTAAGAACCATGGAAGTGATTTCATCGGCAGACCGTATTCGCGGGTGATGGATTGAATATCAGAGGAAAGAATTTAATGGACGAAGAAGAAGTACTGCAGAACTACCGGGAATCTGGAGCATTATTAGAGGGACATTTTGTCCTGTCTTCGGGCCTGCACAGTGCCAAGTATCTGCAGTGCGCGCGAGTGTTAATGAACCCGGACCGTGCTGGGAAATTATGCCGGGCGCTGGCGGATGAAATTGAAGCTGATCTGGGCAAGGGCAGTATTGATCTGGTCGTCTCGCCCGCCATGGGTGGAGTGATTGTAGGGTATGAAATGGCCCGCCAGCTTGGGGTTGATGGCATATTTACGGAACGTGTTGATGGTGCTTTGGCGCTCCGTCGTGGGTTTGAAATTCCCAAGGGCGCGCGTGTGTTAATGGCCGAAGATATCGTCACCACGGGTCTGTCATCGCGGGAATGTATTGAAACCATCCGTGCCCATGGCGGCAATGTTGTCGCGGCAAGCTGTCTGGTGGACCGCTCGAACGGCTCAGCTGATGTTGGGGTGCCGCTGTTTTCGTTGATGCAGATGGACGTTGAGACATTCAAAGAAGACGAGTTGCCTGATTGGTTGGCGGCTATTCCTATTGAAAAGCCGGGCAGCCGAAATTTAAAGAAATAGGCCATGTTCAAAAGACGGGAAAAATCCACGACCCTGTCGCGCCTTCGCGAATTTATTTGGCCGCGTACGGGCTGGACACGGTGGGCGCGTTATCATTCGCACCGTGTGGGACGGATGAAGGATTCTTCCTATAAGGTTGCTGCTGGCATTGCCAGCGGGGTCGCGGTTTCTTTTACGCCATTTATCGGCTTTCATATCCTGCTGGCAGCAACTGTGGCTTATGTTGTTCGTGGGAATATTATAGCGGCTCTCGTTGGCACAGTGATCGGCAATCCGTGGACTTTTCCATTCATTTTCGTTCTTATATACCAGATTGGTGCCTTTGTGAGCGGCGCGGATACCAGCGTGCCGCTTGCTGATATTTTGGCCAGTGATCGTTTGTGGGGGAACCCCTTGGTCGCGTTAGAGCCTGTATTAACGCCGATGATCCACGGTGGCTTGATCGTCGCGCCGATCATGTGGTGGGTCAGTTTTGTCATTACGCGGGCGCTGGTCGAGCGGTATCAATTCCGGCGTGAAGAACGCATGCGCCTTAAAAAGGTCGCAAGAATAGATAAACTGGAAACTGACAAAGAGCGCGCATTGGACGAGGACGACCAAGAATGAATGAGAAAGCCTATTTCGGAACGCTGAGGTTGGGTGTGAACATTGATCATGTCGCAACGATTCGCAATGCGCGCGGCGGCGTGCACCCTGATCCGGTTCGGGCAGCGATCATGGCAGAAAAGGCGGGCGCTGATGGAATTACGGCGCATTTGCGCGAAGACCGCCGACATATCTCTGACCATGACATTGAACGCCTGGCACGCGAAATTGACCTGCCATTGAATTTGGAGATGGCGGCGACCGACGAAATGCTTGCCATTGCGTTGCATCACAAACCCCATGCCAGTTGCCTTGTGCCGGAACGGCGCGAAGAACTGACCACAGAGGGGGGGCTGGATGTGGCTGGCGCCAAGTCAAATTTACGCCGCTTTGTCTCTGCCTTGCGGGATGCGGGCATCCGCGTCAGCCTGTTTATAGATGCTGATCAGACCCAGCTTGACGCGGCGGCGGAATTGGGCGCTGATATTGTTGAATTGCATACCGGGCGATACTGTGATCTGAGGGGTGATGCGCGTGCCAAGGAATTGGCGCGTTTGCGCGAAGGTGCCAAATATGGGGCATCGCTGGGGCTGGAAATTCATGCGGGTCATGGGCTTGATTATGCCACGGTGAAGGACGTCGCCGCTTTTCCTGAAGTGATGGAATTGAACATCGGTCATTTTCTCGTCGGCGAAGCGATTTTTACTGGTTTTGACGTGAGTATCCGCGAGATGCGGCGGCTGATGATTGAAGCCCGTAGCTAAAGAGATGGGCCAGCAGGTTAAGTAATGATGCAGGTTATTGGTTTAGGCAATGATATCGTGGATATCACTCGAATTGAACGGTCGATTGTTCGCTTCGGTGCGCGTTTTGTTGACCGGGTATTTACCGAGGTCGAACAGGAAAAGTCAGATGCGCGTGGTGGCCGTTATGCCAGTTACGCCAAACGTTTTGCGGCCAAAGAAGCTTGTGCGAAGGCCCTTGGAACGGGGATTTCGTCGGGTGTCTTTTGGCGCGATATGGGCGTGGTAAACTTGCCCGGGGGAAAGCCAACCTTGGTGCTTTCTGGCGGTGCATTATCCAAATTGAAAGAGATAACACCACAGGGCATGAAAGCGCAGATTGATCTGACCATCTCGGATGATCATCCGTGGGCGCAGGCCATTGTTTTGATTACGGCGCTGCCCGAATGATGCTGAGAGGTAATCAAGGGCGGCTGTATTGATTGTAAAGGGCGGATGAGCGTGCTATGCCCCCATTTCCGTAGACTTGATCATTGTAGTGCTAGAACAGACAGAGGAATATTTTGGACAAAACCGCACAGAATAAAGGCACACAATCCACCGATGCAACAGAGGTGGAGGTGCCGAAAGAGGAAAACATTTTCGACCTGATGAAAATTGTTTTCTATGGGCTGGCGTTTGCGTTTGTCTTGCGCGTATTGGCGTTTGAGCCCTTTGTTATTCCATCCGAATCTATGCTGCCGACTTTGGCGACCGGGGATTATATTATTATCTCCAAGTCGTCTTACGGATATTCCAAACATTCCTTGCCATTTGTCAGTGTTGATTTGTTTGATGGCCGCATCATGGAAAGCCCGGTTGAACGCGGCGACGTTGCGGTCTTTAAACTGCCGCGGGACAATTCGTCCGATTATATTAAGCGGATCATTGGTTTGCCGGGTGACAAGGTTCAAATGATAAACGGGGTTCTATTCATCAATGGTCAGGCGGTGAAAAAAGTGCGGGTTGACGACTTTGTAATCAAAGAGACTCCCAACACCAACTGTAACCGTTTTCCCATGTACCGTGTGACCTTAGATGCGGAAACAACAGCGTGCAGCTACCCACAGTACCGCGAGACCTTGCCGAATGGGCGCAGCTATATGACGCTCGATCTGCTGCCAGCCGGAAATAATGACACGACTCGCGTTTTCACAGTGCCTGCCGGACATTATTTCGGTATGGGTGATAACCGGGATAATTCAACCGATAGCCGTTATCCGGTGGCGCGCGGCGTTGGCTTTATTCCTGCTGAAAATTTGGTCGGTCGGGCAAGCGTCATATTCTGGTCCACCGATGGGGCATCGTCTTGGTTGCTTCCGTGGACATGGTTTTCAGCTATGCGCGGAGACCGCGTCTTCAATTCCTTATCACCCGCCGGGTCCGCAGATTAGGGAGCGCAATGGTGAACGGTATAGATGAAGGTCAACTGGCGGCGCTTGAAGAAATTGTCGATCATAAATTTGCCAAGCCGCAATTACTGGTCAAAGCCTTGACACATCCATCACTTGATTGGCCGGTGAATTACCAGCGGCTGGAATTCGTCGGCGATCGGGTTTTGGGCTTGGTGCTTGCGACCTGGCTTTATGAAGAATTTGCCGACGAAAAAGAGGGGAAACTGTCACGGCGTTATCATTCGCTGGCGCGCAAGGAAACATTGGCAGAGATTGGCGAAAAATTGGGAATTACGCCTTTCATTCGCATGTCTATTGCGGGTCAGGGCCTACAGGAGCGGGTGAACCCGGGTGTGGTGGCTGATGTGGTTGAGGCCATTATCGCAGCGATCTATATAGATGGCGGCCTTGCGGTTGCGGATCGATTCATTCGCAAGCATTGGGCCCCAGCCCTTGCTGACGGTGATGCCGGGCGCGACCCTAAATCAGGGTTACAGGAAATCGCTCAGGGTCGGGGATTGCCGTTGCCACACTATCAGGAAGAAGAACGAACCGGTCCCGATCACAACCCCCATTTCGTCATGCGTGTGACGGTAGAGGGGCTAGGCAGCGCAGTTGGCCGTGGCTCATCCAAACGCGCAGCGGAATCTGAAGCTGCGGCAAATATGATAGAGGATATTGGCGAATGAACGCCCAAACCCCAGAAGCGACGGACGCAGACCAAGCGCCCACAAAAGCAAGTTTTATCGCCTTAATCGGTGCCCCAAACGCAGGCAAGTCGACCCTGTTGAATGCGCTGGTCGGTGCCCGCTTGGCGATTGTCACACATAAGGTTCAAACTACGCGAACCCGCTTGTTGGGGATCACGATTCACAATAACGCGCAGCTAATTTTTGTTGATACGCCCGGTATATTCGCCCCAAAACGGCGCCTTGACCGGGCCATGGTGGGCGCGGCATGGCGCGGCGCGGAAGATGCAGATCACGTGGTTCTGTTGGTTGATGCATCTTTTGGCATCACGGATGAGGTGGAGCGGATCATAACCGCCTTACAGCATTCAGAGCGCAAGGTTATCTTGGCCGTGAATAAGGTTGATCTCATCAACAAGGACAAGCTGCTTCTACTGGTGGATAAGTTGCATAAAACGGGCGTATTTTCCGATGTGTTTATGATATCTGCCCTTTCAGGGTCGGGCGTCGCTGATTTGAAAGATCATTTGGCGGCAATCGCCGAAGAGGGGCCTTGGCTTTATCCTGAAGATCAAATCACAGACGTGACCATGCGCAGTCTGGCGGCTGAAATTACGCGGGAAAAAATCTTTCTGCGTCTGCATCAGGAACTGCCCTATTCAATCTGGGTCGAGACTGAGAAATGGGAAGAGAGAAAAGATGGCAGCGTGCGCATTGAGCAAGCCATCCATGTGGATCGAGACAGTCAAAAAGGCATCGTTATTGGTAAAGGTGGGGCGTCTTTGAAAAAAATAGGCGAAATGGCCCGTGCTGACATGGAAGAGTTGATGGAGCGCCGTGTGCATCTTTTCTTGTTCGTGAAGGTGAGCGAAGGCTGGGGCGATAATAAATTCCATTATGACGAAATGGGGCTCGACTTTGTAGAGTAGTGGGACTTCGTTGAATGAAATAGGTGTTGGGGAGATGATGCGTGGAATGGAATGACGAAGCCATCATCCTTGCCCTACAGAAATATGGCGAAGCGGACGCCATTCTTGACGTTTTAACCAAGGACCATGGCCGGGCACGCGGGTTCGTGCGCGGCGGGATGGGGCGCAAACAACGGGGCATTCTGCAACCTGGTAACGGTGTGCATCTTGTCTGGCGCGCCCGGGTTGCTACCAATCTTGGCAGTTTTACGGTTGAAAGTGGTCCGCCGCGGGCGGCACATCTATTCGGCGACGCGGCGCGCTTAGGGGCGATGACGGGCATGGCGTCACTATTGAAGATTGTCCTGCCGGAACACGAACAATGCCCCCATGTCTATGCGGCCTTTACCGCACTGCTTGATTTACTCAGTGATGAAAATAGCGACCTGGTGTCCTGCGGGGTGGCCTTGGTGCGCTTCGAGGCTGGCATCCTATCGGATCAGGGCTTTGGCTTGGATTTGGCGGAATGTGCCTCCACAGGCGAAAATCGGGACCTGATCTATGTTTCGCCAAAGTCCGCGCGGGCTGTCTCCGCCGAGGCGGGCGAGCCATATAAGGACAAGCTGTTGCCGCTGCCAGCCTTTATGCTGGACCGGGTGGTGCCTGAGCAAAATAAGGCGCGCGCAACGCCCGCCGATGTGGTGAACGGTTTGCGCCTGACCGCCTATTTCCTGCGAAAGCACCTGTTGCTGCCCGCAGATCGCGAGCTTCCCGAGGCGCGCATGCGGCTACCGCGCTATTTTTCCAGCGCTGAACAAGGGGATCAGGTCGATACGCCATAAAAATGCATTTCGCCCCCTAGATATAGTGGATTGCTGCATTCAATCTGCTATATTTCGCCTATGACTGATCAAACAAAAATTCCGCCCGGCGGCGAAGATGGACCAAATGGTCACATTCGACCGACCCCATTTGGTGATGCTTTAAGCGAACGTTACCTTGCCTATGCCTTATCCACCATTATGTCCCGATCGCTGCCCGATGTGCGCGATGGGCTAAAGCCTGTGCATCGTCGGTTGCTCTATGCCATGCGTTTGTTGAAGCTGGACCCAGATAAGGGGTTTAAAAAATGCGCCCGCGTGGTTGGCGATGTGATTGGTAAATATCACCCCCACGGCGATCAGTCTGTCTATGATGCGCTGGTGCGCCTAGCGCAGGACTTTTCGGTCCGCTATCCCTTGATCGATGGGCAGGGAAATTTTGGCAATATCGATGGTGATAACGCCGCCGCCATGCGGTATACCGAAGCGCGCACCACCGAAGTCGCCATGCGCTTAATGGATGGTCTGGAAGAGGACTGCGTTGATTTCCGCGAGACCTATGACGGCGAAGAAAAAGAGCCGGTTGTCTTTCCCGCTTCATTCCCCAATTTGTTGGCCAATGGAGCCAACGGTATTGCGGTGGGTATGGCGACATCTGTCCCACCGCATAACGTGGCGGAATTGTGTGATGGCTTGATGGCGATTATTGATTTGAGGTTGGGACGGCGTAAGGTTCTATCGACCACTCAGTTGGTCAACCGTATTCCGGGGCCGGACTTTCCCACGGGTGGAATTTTGGTGGAACCGCATGAGAGCATCTTGCAAGCCTATGAGACGGGCCGCGGGAGTTTCCGTTTGCGTGCGCGCTGGGAACGCGAAGACCTGGGGCGCGGTGGCTATAATATCGTGGTCACAGAAATCCCCTTTCAAGTTCAGAAATCCAAGCTTATCGAAAAAATCGCCGATCTGATTAATGCCAAGAAATTACCGATCTTGGCAGATGTGCGGGACGAATCTGCCGAAACCATCCGTATCGTGTTTGAGCCAAAAAGCAGGGCTGTTGAAGATGCAGTTTTGATGGAAAGCCTCTTTAAGCTGACCGAGCTTGAGGTGCGCATACCGCTGAACTTGAATGTGCTCGACAAGGACGGCGTGCCGCGCGTGATGAGCCTGCGCGAAGCGCTTGAAGCTTTCCTTGACCATCAAAAAGTGGTGTTGGTGCGACGGTCAGAGTTTCGCCTGTCCAAAATTGACCACCGGATGGAAGTGTTGGGCGGCTATTTGGTGGCCTATCTGAATTTGGACGAGGTTATTCGCATCATCCGCGAAGAGGACCACCCGAAACAGGACTTAATGACCCGGTTCGATCTGAGCGATGTCCAAGCCGAGGCTATTTTGAATATGCGCTTGCGGTCTTTGCGCAAGCTTGAAGAGATTGAGATTAGAACCGAATATGATGGCTTGGCGGCGGAGCGTGAAGAATTGCGCGAATTGCTCGGCAGCGATGAAATGCAATGGGAATCGATTGGTGCGCATTTTGCGGATATGAAGCTGGCCTATGGTGGTCGCACAGAACTAGGCGCCCGGCGCACGGATTTTGACGATGCACCTGATGTGGATATTGTCCCGCTAGAGGCGATGATTGAGAAAGAACCGCTGACGGTGATTTGCTCTAAAATGGGCTGGGTCAGGGCGCTGAAGGGGCATATTGGCCCCGATGAAGAGGTTAAATTCAAAGAAGGCGATAGCGGTCGCTTCCGTTTTCATGCCTATACCACGGATAAGCTATTGCTTTTGGCGTCGAACGGGCGGTTTTACACCCTCGGCGCCGATAAACTGCCCGGCGGTCGTGGCCACGGGGAGCCGGTGCGATTGATGATGGATATGGACAATGACGAGGAAATCGTCGCCTTCTTCCCCTACCAGACCGGGGCAAAGGTGGTTTTGGCATCGTCTGCGGGCAAAGGCTTTGTCGCTGAAACGGATAACCTTTTGGCCAGTACGCGGGGCGGCAAACAGGTGATGAATTTGTCTGGCGCTGCCCGTGCAAAGGTATGTGTACCCTTCAGTGGTAGCCATATTGCGGTGTTGGGCGACAATCGAAAACTGCTGATTTTCCCATCATCCGATTTGCCAATCATGACCAGAGGACAGGGCGTGGTACTACAAAAATATTCATCCGGGGGCATGTCTGATTTAAAAACCTTCGATTTGGATGAAGGGTTGAGCTGGACGATGGGGGGCAGCGAAGGCCGGACGAGGGTTGAAACAGAGCTTGAAATGTGGATTGGTAAACGCGCCAATGCGGGTCGCGCCGTGCCCAAAGGTTTCCCCACCCGAAAATCATTCCACTGATTATAGGCCCACACGGCAATCAGGGTTGATTTTTTATTAATGAATTGCCGTCAGCATTGAGTGCTGTTGTCAGAGGAGTATTTGCTGTAGGGGCCGATTTGAGCGGTATTTTATGGCAAATTAACGGGGATTGGGATGTATTTTCCAAGGGTATTGTTCGCGTCATTTGCGCTTGTTTTGGGCATGTTGGGTATTTTCGCCCTACAGCCCTTGGTCCCTGCCCAGAGTCAACAATCGAGAGTTGATGAGCTTGAAAGTGTTCTTGAGGTCTTCTCAGGTACGGACAGAGAACGTCTTGGTATTCTATTACAATTGGCAGAATCGTATCTTTATGTGACGCCGATTGATTCTGTTCATATTGCCCAAGACGCTGCGGGGCTTGCGGCACGACTTGATGACACGGAGAGCGAGGCGCGGGCGCTTTTGACGCTTGGCCGCGCACAGCAATTTCTCGGTAACTTTTCCAGTGATTTGGCCCCCTTTTCGCGGGCCTATACCAAGGCCATGCTGGTTAATAATGAAAGCCTGATTGCGGCGGTTCTTCGGAACATGGGAACCCATTATTATGGCATTGGCCAGTTTAACGAAAGCCTTGCGCATTTGTTGGAGGCGTTGAGTTTCGCCGAACGCGGGCCAGAGGCTGTTGTTTTGGGGAATACGTATTTTTCCCTTGGTACACTGTATTTAGACATCCTGAATTATCAGGCGGCTGAGCAGAGCTTTGAAAAAGCCTTGGCGATTTTTGAAGATATTGGGGACAGTCAGGGCGTTTTCGTCATCCTTGCCAGTTTTGGTAATCTACACCAGCGGCTTGGCAATTATGAACTGGCGCGGGAATATTATCTGCGCGTGATCGACTTGGCGGCTGAAACAGGCGACCTTCTTAACCTTGCTGATACCCATCTGAATGTGGCCCGTGTTGAAAAGGCTCTGGGGGATCAAGGCGCTGCGCTTAGCCATTTGGATACCGCTTTTGCGATGAGCCAATCAATTTCTTCGACCGAGTTGCAGGTTGATATCTTGATTGAACGCGCACTCTACCATGCTGATAATACCAGATTCGACCAGGCGGTGGCGCAGTTGATGGAAGCCTTAGAGGTCTCGCGCACGTCACAGGCACGGGAATCGGAATTGCGCATTGAATATGAACTGTCCAATATGTTCGAGAAGTCTGGCAATTTAGCCGCAGCTCTTGCGCACCTACGACAATATAATGTTATTCGCGCTGAACTTTATCCGGAGAATTATGCAGAAAGTTTGGCCACCGCCCAGGCCAATGCAGAATCTGAACGGCGTGAGCGCGAAATCCAAGAACTGCGCGCGGCCAAGTTTGAAACTGATCTAGCTATGGAGCAGGAAACGGCGAGACTTAATCTCGCCGTTGCGGCTTTCATGCTGGTGGTGATGGTCGTTGCGTTTATTCTGCTGCGCTACAAAAGCAGGGTGCAATCGGCCAAGCAGATGGAGGTGCACAATTCGCAGTTGTTGGAGGTCGGCAAACAGTTGGAGCGGGCGGACGCCATAAAATCGGACTTTCTGGCCAATACGTCCCACGAAATTCGCACACCATTGAACGGTATTCTTGGCATGGTGACCTTGTTGTCGCGATCAGAATTAAGCGCTGAACAAAAAGAACAGCTCCGCGCCATTGAAATGTCCGGCAAGAAGCTGCTCGAACTGGTCAACGATCTTTTGGACCTGACCCGGATCGAAGCTGGCAAGGTAGAGATCAATTACCTGCCTATGAATATTCAGGAGTCCTTAGAGACAGAGGCATCGATTTGGGAGGAACTGGCGCGCGCAAAGGATATTGAATTCTCGTTGGATTTTGCTGATGACATTCCCTATTCGGTGGTGGGGGCGGCACCGCGGATCATTCAAGTTTTGAACAACCTTGTCAGCAATGCTGTAAAATTTACCAATGAGGGCGGGGTTAAAGTCCGCATATTTGTCGAACAGGACTATGGTAAAGAGGTTCTGGTGAGATTTGAGATCAGAGATAGCGGCATCGGCATAGCCAAAGATAAACAGGCCCTGTTGTTCGAACGATTTTCACAGATTGATGCGGGATTATCTCGGAGTTATCAGGGGACGGGGCTTGGTCTGGCGATCAGTAAGGACCTTGTGCGCATCATGAACGGTGAAATTGGCGTTGAAAGTAATGAGGGCGAAGGCTCCACATTTTGGTTTCGGTTGCCTATGCAGATCAATTCTCGTGAAATGAAAGAACAGGACCGCGTGCGCTCAGGTCGGGAGAATGGCGTGACCATGAGCAGGCAGTTGCGGGTTCTGGTCGCCGAAGATAACGCGGTTAATCAGGCGGTGATATCGGGCATGTTGGAACATATGGGCCATACAACGCGCTTTGCCAACAATGGCGAAGAGGCGATATCTCATGTCTTGGAAAATCCACCGGATGTGGTTTTTATGGATATTCAGATGCCTGTTATGGATGGGGAAACAGCGGCCATGCGCCTGCGTGACTTGGGCGGTGAGATTGCCAAGATCCCCATTGTTGCGGTCACCGCCAATGCCATGGCTGGGGATCAGGAACGTTATCTGGAAATTGGCATGGATGCTTATCTGGCCAAACCCATTAATATGGGTGAATTGGGTATGGTTTTGGAAAAAATAGAGACCATCCTCACCAGCCAATCCGCAGATTGAGCCTTACCCGGCTAGTTTCCAAAAACCACCTTTGGCAGCCATGTGGCGAGGCTAGGGTAAGAGGCCACAATGAACAGCGCCAATATCTGAATGCCGACAAAGGGGATGATGCCGCGATAGAGTTGCACGGTTCTTAAGCCCTCTGGCGCGACCGCACGCAGGTAAAATAATGCAAAGCCAAATGGCGGGGTTAGAAAACTAGTTTGCAAGTTTATGGCGATCATGACGCCCAACCAAACCGGGTCGATGCCCATCATGAATAATACCGGGGCGACAATGGGCACCACAACAAAGGTGATTTCGATAAAGTCGAGGAAAAAGCCCAAGATAAATATGGCGAACATAACCGCGATCAGTGCGCCAGTTTTGCCGCCGGGCAAACCCGTTAACAACTGTTCAATATAATGATCGCCGCCAAGCCCCCGGAAAACGAGTGAAAACAGTGCCGCTCCAATGAGAACGCCAAATATCATCACATTGACCTTAAGGGCGCTGTCCATGACCTCTTTCAGCGCACCGGAACGCCACGTCGCCTGCAAAGCCCGCCAAATCCCAAACACGGTCATGACAGCGAGAATAGAGAAAGCTGGTCGGGTGATAAATTGGCTTAGCCCATCGCTCATGGCAGGCAGGATCAGCAGCAAGATGGTGGCAAGCAGCCCCAATTGAAGCGTACGTTGGCGCGGATTGGCGCGCAGCCCGGCGAGGAAGATCGCGCCAATAGCCCCAACAGCGGCAGCTTGTGTGGGGGTGGCAATGCCGGCTAAAATGGAACCAAGCACGGCAACTATAAGCAAAATTGGCCCTAAAAGTGCGCCAAGAACGCGTCCGATCGGCGGCGCGGCCTCGTCCAATTCTATGGCCGGACTGTGGTGAGGGCGAAAGATCGCAACACCCAACTGATAGAGGATATAAAGCCCCACCAGCATGAAGCCGGGCAATAAGGCCCCCATGAACAGGTCACCCACGCTAACGGGTTGGGGCGAAAAAACGCCCATCTCACGTTGCGCTTCTTGCCACGCGTTGGAAATGACATCAGACAGGATGACCAAGACGATGGAGGGGGGGATGATTTGCCCCAGCGTGCCTGCTGCTGCGATTGATCCGGACGCGAAACCAGGGTCATAGCCGCGCTTCATCATGGTTGGCAGACTGATAAGCCCCATTGTGGCGACGGTGGCACCGACAATGCCTGTGGATGCGGCAAGCAAGGCCCCGACAATTGTGACGGAAATCCCAAGGCCACCACGAAACCGTCCGAATAAAATCCCCAGCGATTCCAACAGGTCCTCGGCCACGCGGGAACGTTCCAGCATTACGCCCATAAAGACAAATAAGGGGACCGCCAGCAAAACCTCGTTGGTCATGACGCCGTGGATGCGATCAGGGAACAGGGTGACATAGCTCCAATCCAGTCGGCCGAGGTCCATTCCAAATGTGGTGGACAAACCGATCCCAATCAGCGCAACCGCCAGCGATACTCCCATCAAAGCAAATGCGACGGGAAAGCCGCTCATTAAAACAGCCGCCAGCAGGACAACCAGAACAATAAGCAGGATGGCTTGGGCTTCCATTATAGCGCACCCTTCTGCGTGTGGGCCAAGCCGCTGCGGATCAGGAGTGATACCCCCTGCAGGGTGAGGCCAAGCGCGAATAGAAGAACAAAGCTTTTTAAGATAAAGACCGCATGCAGGCCCGATGTTTCAACGCTGCCCTCCATATTTGCCCAGGACGACATCACATAAGGGATGCCGGCCCACCAAACGAGCATCATCGCTGGCAGCAGCAAGAGGAGTGCCCCCCAGAAATTTACAGCGGTCTGATAGCGCTGATTGGCATCACGGTAAAATAGGTCAACCCGCACATGTGCCTCGTGCAGCAGGCCATAACCCGATGCCCCTAAAAACATCAGGCTATTGATATAAAATAAGGATTCCTGCAATTTGATCGAGCCAAGGTGGAAACTGTTGCTCATCACCACCAAAAGGAATTGCACCAATACCAAGACTAAACTGGCCCAGCCGAGCAGACGGCCCAGCCGATTGTTGAAGCCATCACAGGCCTCGCTCAATTGCAGGAGTTTGGCGGAAGTCGGCATTATTTATTCAGGAGCCGTGCATTACGGATCGCAAGCTCGGAGATTGCACCCCATCGCTGACCCCGACCAAGGGATGATTTAAAGCTTTCATAGACACGGCCAGTCATGTCATCGCTGGCGGCGGCTTCAAGAAGAACTTCACCCGAGATTCGGCCCATTTCAGAAAGAATATCATCTGAAAAACGGCGCAAATCAACGCCATGTTCGTTGATCAGCGTATCTAATGCGCGGGCGTTATTGGCGTTATAGTCCGCCAGCGTATAAGTATATTCCGCTTGTGATGCCATGCGGAACAGCTCTTGGTCTTTGGCGGAGAAATCATTCCATTTGGCTAAATTAAAGCCAAGCGCAAATGCTGTGCCCGGCTCGTGGAAACCGGGGTAATAATAATGTTTGGCAACTTCGTGAAAACCAAAGGCCAGGTCGTTCCACGGACCAACCCATTCGGTGGCATCGATATTGCCCTGAGACAGGGCGAGAAAAATTTCGCCGCCTGCTTTTGTAACGGGTGTTGCGCCGAGACGCGACATAACCTCGCCGCCAAGGCCGGGAATCCGCATACGCAAGCCATTGAGATCGCCGACGGTATTTATTTCCTTGCGAAACCAGCCGCCCATTTGAACCCCGGATGAACCACCCAACAGCGGCTTGATGTTAAAGCCCGCGGACAATTCATCCCATAATTCCTGACCGCCATCGTGATAGATCCATGCGGCCATTTCATCTGCGGTCATGCCAAAGGGGACTGCTGCAAAAAAGTTGAAGGCCTTTGATTTGCCCTGCCAATAATATTCAGCGCCGTGATAGATATCGGCCTTGCCGCTGGAGACGGCATCAAAGGCTCCGAGCGCGGGCACCAATTCGCCTGCGGCGTAAAGCTCTATATCAATACGCCCTGCTGTGGCTTCGCGGACGCGGTCTGCAAAGCGCTGGGCTGATACGCCCATGCCCGGGAAATTCTTTGGCCAGGTCGTGACCATTTTTAATTTATGCTTGGTCTCGCCCACAGTAGCGGGCGCGGCACCGTTGGCGCTTTCGTTTTCACTGCCGCATGCCACCAAGACACCTGTTGCGGCCACAGCGCCAGCAGCCTTTAAAAAGCCTCGTCTGTCGGTGGACTTGGTTGGTGCAGGGTTCTTTATCTTTTTTGGTGCTTTGGTCATGACGTTATCTTCCCCCTGAACTGAGCAATATTCGGTACATTCAGACGCGACGTTTGCGCCCGCTGACGGCAGAGTATAGGTGAACGGCGCTGGCTGGCAACGCTTTTCGCCAATCGTATACGGGATTGAAAAAGGCTTAGGCCCAACCCTCGCCCGTCAGAGTCTGGAACGGTTTGAAACGGGTTTTATAGGCCATTTTAGACGAATCTTTAACCCAATAGCCCAAATAAACATGGGGCAGTCCAAATTCCTGTGTGCGCTTAATATGATCGAGGATCATATAAGTTCCTAGGCTTGGTCGGGCGCTGTTGATATCAAAAAAACTGTAAACCATGGAAAGCCCGTCGCTCATCACATCGGTCAGTGCTGCGCCGACCAATTTTCCGGGCATGAGGCCGTCTTCATCCCCCGGTGGTTCGCGGTATTCGATCACGCTTGTGCTGACCGGGCTTAACTCGACCATCTCAGCATATTCAAATTCATCCATCTCTGCCATGCCGCCTTCGGAGTGCCGTGCGCGTAAATATTCGCGCAGCAATTCATATTGTTCTGGTGTGGCAAAGGCATCTGTGGCCTCAACTTTCAGGTTTCTATTCTGTTTGATAATGCGCCGCATGCTTTTGTTCGGTGTAAACGCCTGCGCCAGCACGCGAACAGACTTGCATTCGTTACAATTTTCGCAGGCTGGGCGGTAAGCCACCGATTGTGACCGTCTGAACCCGACCTTTGAAAGCGCCTCGTGCATTTCTCCAGCATCGGGGATAGCTAAGTCGGTGAAGACCTTGCGTTCTTCGCGATCATCCAAATAGGGACACGGCGACGGCGCGGTCACAAAAAAGCGTGGGAATTGGTATGATTGATCTGTCAACTGGAGCTCCAAAATCTAGCAGGATGACATATTAGCTCTAAAGGCCATAATACCAAGGCGCAAATATAGAGAAAACTATCCATAATACAAAGATAAGCGGAATTCCAGTTTTGGCAAAGTCGGCAAACTTATAATGCCCCGGCGCCATTACCAATAAATTGGTCTTATACCCGACAGGCGTCGCGAAAGAGCAATTCGCCCCGAGGATGACAGCCATAATAAACGCCATGGGCGCGACACCCAATTCCTGAGATATGGAAAGTGCGATAGGCGTGAAGAGTACGGCCGTGGCGTTGTTGGACAGAATATTGGTCATCAGGGCCACCAGTAGGAAAAAGGCAGAGAGAATCATGGCCGGGCTTGCGTCTTGCATCATGTTCAAAAGGCCATGCGCTAAATAAAATCCGCCGCCGGTCATGCCGAGGGCCTTGCCCATCGCCAGAGCGGCAGCCACCAGCATGATAATGCGTCCATCCATGGCGCGGCTCGCTTGACGCAGGTTAATGCAGCCCGTCGCGATCATTAATGCGGCACCCGCCAGCGCGGCAAGAATAACCGGTACAGCCCCGGTTGCCGATAACAGCACCACGCCCGCAAATATGGCGATTGAAGGCTGTGCATGAGAGGTGCGCGCCACATCGGTGGCGGACCATTCCATCAGGATGACATTCCGCGAATTCCGCAGTCTGAGGACATCCGCTCGTGAGCCGAGGATTAAAAGCACATCACCTGCCTCAAGGGTGATATTTTCCACAGATTCTCGGATCATTCGCTCTCTGCGTTGAATGCCCAAAACAATACATCCCGTGCGCGTATGAAAACGAATTTGCCGCAGGCTTAATCCGGCCATGCGTGACGCTGGGGCGATCAGGGCCTCAGCCAACATCTGGTCTTTGCCAGATAATATACCAACGCTGGCGCTGTCGCTCGCCGATGGATCGGACAGATCGTCGAAATGGGATGCAAAGACCTGCGGGTGGGCGGTCAAAAGGTCGCTCAAGGCGGCGCGTGTCGCGGCGATGACCATGATGTCTTTTTCACTCAACTCAACGTCATCAAAAGGCGGCAGAAGCACCTGCTCGCCGCGTTGGATCATACGCACGGTAATGTCCCGCAATCCCGGAAACATGCCTGCGGTGGATTTCAGCCCAAGAAAAGGACTGTTTGCGTCTAATTGTACCTGCACAATAAATTGGTGGCCACCGCGCTTATTGGTCATTTGACTGGCCATTCCCGCCCGGTCTTTGAGGAGGCTTGGAACGATGAAAAATATATATAAAAGGCCAAATACCGCAAAGACCCCACCAGGCACCGCAAGGTCAAAAAAGGCCAGCTCGCCCGCGCCACTCTGCGCCATAGTGCCAGCCACCAAAAGGTTTGTGGAGGACCCGATCAGGGTCAAGTTGCCGCCAAGAATAGCAACAAAGCTGAGGGGAATCATCACTTTGGAAACGCTGCGACCAAGCTTGGCGGAGAGGGCACTTAGAACAGGAATGAAGATGACAACTACGGGGGTGTTGTTCAAAAAAGCAGACAGCAGCAATACAGTGACCAAAATGGCGCTGATTAGCAGCGCTGGGCGAGAGCCGCCCGCGGTGACCATCGCGCTGGCCATGCCATCCAAAGCCGCCGTGTGAATAAGCGCTTGGCCAATGACCAACAGCGCCAAAACCGTAATAAGCGCCGGGTCCGCAAAACCTGATAATAATTCACGGGCGTCGGGCAGGGTACCTGCTAGCCCTGCGTCGGGTGGGATCAGTTCAAACCCAAGTAGAAGAAAAACAATGACCGCCAGGGACGTCAGCTCTAAGCGTGCCAGTTCAAAGGCATAGAAGATGATCGCAACGCCAATGATGACAAAAGTCATCCACATGTGGAAATTACCAGAAAACTGTCCTGTAATTTCACCGCCCATGGCCACTTCCCTTTAAGACTTTCATTGCCTTTCACTATAACAGAAGCAAAGCCGCAGAGAAGCACGCAGGGAATTTATTAGAATTTAATTCTCGTTGAAGTTCGGCGATAGCACAGGCGCTTCGCGCAGGACAAGGATGGTAATGCGCCGGTTTTCAGGGCGCAGCGGACTGTCAGGAAACATTGGTTCGGTGTTGGCTTTGCCAGACACCTGCGAGAATCGGTCCGGGGTCACGCCCATGCCGGACAAAACCCGGCGCGCCGCATTTGCACGATCAGCACTCAGTTCCCAATCCGTATAGGCGTCGGTTTCATCCATATCGCCGCCATCCGTATGGCCATCTATGGCCACGCGGTTGGGCAGGTCTTCAATCACATCGCCGATTTGTTCGATCAAAAGGCGCGCATAATCATAAGGCTGATCGCTGCCATCGGGGAACATTGAACGGCGATCTTTGTCCACCAGTTGAATGCGCATGCCATCGGGGGTTTGTTCGACGACAATCTGGTCGCGGTGTTCGGCAAGCTCTGGCACTTCTTGGATGGCTTGACGGATTCTATCCGCCGCCGCATTCAATTGTGCGTTCGCAACAGAATTGATCGTTGTGGAATATTCATCCGCATCATCATTGGCGGTGGGGCCAACCTCTCCAACGGACGATTCCACATCAACTTCGTCTTGCTGCGATGCTGGCGGCGCTGTGGGAAAACGTACAGGCGTTACGCCGCCGGATTGCACGCCCTCCGGCGATGCAGCGGTTCCTGCCAAAATTTGCCCAGAACCACTCGTCGAAGACACGCTGGCCACCGTTGGCGAAAAATAATCGGCCAGACCTTCAAGGGTCTGGGTATCGGTGACATTGAGGAGCCATAGCAATAGGAAAAACGACATCATCGCAGTCACAAAGTCGGCATAGGCAACCTTCCACGCGCCGCCATGGGCTCCGCCCGCGACTTTTTTCACCACCTTTTTGATGATTATGGGTTGTTCTTCGTCCGCCATGCCTACCTGACTTGCGTTGTTGCGTTAAGCGCCTGAGATACTGCTAGAAAAGCAATTCTTGCGCCATAATTTCGGATCTTAGAGTTAATTTCCATTTAATATATTATTTTATGAATAAATTCAATCACTTGCCATTGACGCTTTATGCGGCGACAGGGTGAGAGTTCCAATTGCATTGGCGCGGATGTCCTGAATTTTGGTTGAAACTGTGAAATAATTTCCGTCTGCCCAGTCCTGCGAAAAATTGTCGTAAAAACCGGAAAGGGGATTACCCGATTGCCCAGTGGGATACACATAACGCGAATTATCTAGATCAGCCAGATCATAAATCGCTCTGTAACTGGCACCATGTCGGGCTTCAAACGGGACGCTGGAGTTGGGCGTGCGTATGTTGTTCACCTGGACTGTATAAGGCCCACCCGCGACAGGAACGGTGATATCAAACCAATTACGCAGTGCTTTGACATTGGAAAATGGCGCGTGGGCATGGCGCGCAATATGGGCCTCCTGCCATTGCCATTCCCGCCATTCTTCGCCGTATTGCAGGGTTAATTCGGCGAGCGTTTCATCCAATGCCGTGCGGATGAGCGCATCACAGGTCTCCAATTCACTGGTGGCAGCATTGTCGCACCAGCGTGACTGGCCGTTTTTATTGCTCAGGACATTATATAAAAATTCAGCGCGCAGGTGCCAATAACGCGGAAATTTATCCCCCAGTTCATCACCATAGACGTGTTTGGCTAAATTGCGGTGCCACGCATAGTAGATCAGTGGCTCTGGTCTATCCTTCACCATGCGTCTGTCCCAACCGTGCATGGCAGCAAAAATACCGACATGACTGTCGGCTATTGCGCGCTGCATAATGGGGAGAAACTCGGCGGCCATTTCCGAATACACATCCATCTGCATATCCATGAAACTTTCAACGCTGTGTTTTTCACGCGCTTCAATCATGGTGGCGATGCGGTTTTGACGGTACGGATATGCCCAGTAGGATGTCAGGTAATGCGGGTAATCCTGATCGACGATTTTCGCATTGGCGGTTTGGACATAGCCGCTGTCCGGGTTGTGTCGCTTGGGCATTTCCTCAACAGGTAAATAACCCTGCCAATCATAGTCCGCATCCCAACCGCGCGCAGGAACACGCCCATAGCTGAGGTTGGCATCACTGCGCAGCGGCACACGTGCGGGCGCGAAATACCCGATTTCGCCCGCTGTGGTGGCAAAGATCATGTTCTGTTGTGGCACGTACCAGTCAGACATAACTTGGGTGAAATCATCAAATGTATGAATTTCCATCAACCGCGCTGCTGGATTGGGCGTGGTATCCGTGGCATCCAGCGCGGTCCAGCGGAATGACAGCACTAATTTATCCCCCAGCATAGCGTGTGTATTTTCCAGAACGTCTGAAATGACCGGGCCATGGCGCGTTTCACGCACATTAAGGATGATGTCTTCGCTGTCTTTTACACGGATCACTTCGCGGCGGAGGGTAAAATCGGCAACACCCTCTGGCGTGATATATTGTCTGGGGTTTTCAGCGATCTTTTCCATAAAGAGGTCCTGACTGTCCGGCCCTGTATTGGTAAAGCCCCATGCGCTTTGGTCGTTCCGGCCAAGAATGATCGCGGGATAAGCCGGCAGGCTAACGCCGACAATATTTTTTCCATTCAGGTTCAAGTGGGCCATATACCAAATGGCGGGCGCACCGAACCCCAGATGCGGGTCATTGGCGAGCATCGGCTTGCCACTTTCGGTGCGGCTGCCATCGACCACCCAGTTGTTGGACCCTTTGGAGCGCTCAATATCTTCAATCCCCGCCGTTTGCGGGGCAAGGTTTAATAGCCCATCGTACAGCGCCGATAGATCGGGGGTGATGATCCCTGCATCGCCGCGGTAGGGCGGATAAAACTCATCTAACTGCGACGGTGATAAGTGCGAAAGAAGGTCTAGCCGGTTTAATTCGCGTCGCCAATTGAGAGAAAGGTCCCACGCCATCATTTTCAACCAACCCAGACTGTCTGTCGGTTGCCAAGGCTCTGGCTCGAAACCGAGAATAATAAATTCGGGCGGCAGGGCGCCGTTTCGATTTTCCAGATATGCGTTGATGCCATCGGAATAGGCGACCAAAACCGCGCGGGCTTCATCGCTGATGCTTTCCCATGCCGCGGTTGCGGCCTTTGCGACACCAAGCGTGCGGATGAATTTATCAGTCCCCAACGCATCGACACCAAGAACCTCTGCAAGACGCCCCGACGCGATGCGGCGGTTCATTTCCAAATGCCACAGTCGGTCTTGAGCATGGGCATAGCCCAGCGCATAATAAAGGTCGTGTTCGCTGCGGGCGTATATATGCGGGATGGCATTTTCATCACGGATAATCTCCACCTCGCTCTGTAACCCGGAAAGCGTCACTGCGCCGTCATAGTCGGGCAGGGAAGAGCGCAAATACAACGCCCCGGATAGCCCCAGAATGATAAATAGAACAACAACGGATATGATGGTGGTTTTGATGCGTGACATGGTCATCTTTCAGGTTCAGTTTATGGCCCTCTATTGACGGCTTCATGATAGCGTCATATTAGGGAATTGCAGGCGCGAACCAAAGCAAATAAAGGATGATTTCATGACAATAAAAACAGCGTTTCTTGGCCTCGGCGTGATGGGCTATCCAATGGCGGGTCATTTGGCTGCGGCGGGGCATGATGTGACGGTTTATAACCGCACTGCTGCGAAGGCTGAGCGTTGGGTGAAAGAGCATGGTGGGGCCAGTGCCGCGACACCGCGCGAAGCGGCAGAGGGCGCGGATATTGTTTTTGCCTGTGTTGGCGCGGATAAGGACTTGGCAGAGGTTTGTTTAGGCGACAACGGTGCCTTTGCGGGCATGAAGGCTGGCAGTATATTTGTTGATCACACCACTGTGTCTGCAAAAATTACCCGTGAAATGGCGGCCGAGGCGGCCAAACGCGGCATCGGGTATTTGGACGCCCCCGTATCCGGCGGACAGGCCGGGTCTGAAAACGGCCAGCTTACCGTGATGCTTGGCGGCGATGCGGCCCAGTATGAAAAGGTTCAGCCAGTGATAGAGGCTTACGCGAAAATGCAGCGGCTGCTTGGCCCTGTTGGCGCCGGGCAATTGGCCAAATGCGTTAATCAAATTTGCATCGCAGGCATCGTGCAAGGGCTATCAGAGGCGCTTTATTTTGCGATGGAAGCGGGGCTTGATGCCAAGGCGGTTGTGGATGTGATTTCAAAGGGCGCGGCCCAATCGTGGCAAATGGATAATCGGGCAGAGACCATGATTGACGGGCATTTTGATTATGGCTTTGCGGTTGATTGGATGCGTAAAGACCTTGCCATTGTGTTGGAAGAAGCCGCCGCAATGGGCATAGAGCTGCCTTTAACCAAGATTGTTGATGCTTTTTACGGCGAGGTTCAAGATATGGGTGGCAACCGACAGGATACATCCAGTCTGATCCGTCGCTTCAGGGGGTAGGTTTTTACCAATTCCACATGCCCTCATGCATGCCGGGCATGGTAAAGGCGTAGCTGATCACAATCACGACGATGAGAATGATGATGAAAATCTGAATTTGCCGGGTGTTCCGGCTGCCGCCACCTAAATTGGCTGTGGCACCGGCTTCGGCAAAGTCGCGGTGTTTTAGAATAAATTCTGCTTCGGATAATTTTGCATCGGGGTGATTTGGTTCTTCGCGCTGAATGCGGGCATGTTCGGCCTTTAGTCGCAACAGAGCCTCGTCGGAAATAGCTTGATTGCGCTGGCTGATTTGTCCGAGGGCGATATACATCACCACGACGATGGCAACCAACGCGAGGAGTCCTAGATACATTGGTCTATTCCTTTCGCTCGTCATGCAGTGCGGTCGAGTCTTCAGGTTAACGCAGAATCACTGGGAATGCCAGATCAACAGACTTTTCGCCTATTAGGCGTTGACAAAGGGGCGGAAATCCATATATTCCGCGCTTCAGGTGACAGGCGTGCTGTCGCCATATGTTAACCGAATGGTTCTGGCGCCAAAGTTATGAGTGCTGCTGAGAACCGCGCAGACACCGGAAACGGTAACGGGCAGTAGACGGCCCCGGTCTGTGGCGCAAAATTAGAAAGCGATTCTGATATGTCGAAAAGAATTCAGTCCAAGTATAAAATCGACCGCCGGATGGGTCAAAACATCTGGGGTCGGTCCAAAAGCCCCGTAAATATGCGTGAATACGGCCCGGGCCAACATGGCCAGCGCCGTGGCCGCAAGTTGTCTGACTTTGGTATCCAACTGATGGCAAAGCAGAAACTTAAAGGCTATTACGGCTCCATCACTGAAAAACAGTTCCGTGGCATTTATAAAGCAGCTGACCGGATCAAGGGTGATACTGGTGAAAACCTGATCGGCCTTTTGGAATCCCGCTTGGACGCAATTGTTTATCGTTCCAAATTGGTGCCGACGGTATTTGCCGCACGTCAGTTTGTGAACCATGGCCATGTTCTGGTGAACGGTCAAAAATGTAACATTGGTTCCCGCCGTCTTGCACCCGGTGACGTTGTTGAGGTTCGCGAAAAGTCCCGCGAAATTCCGATGGTTCTGGAAGCCGCGACTTCTACCGAACGCGAAGTGCCGGAATATATCAATCGCGATGGTCACAAGGTGACATTCGTCCGTGTTCCAAGCCTAGATGAAGTCCCGTACCCCGTGGTCATGGAACCTAACCTGGTTGTCGAGTTTTATTCACGATAAATTGGGAAGAAAATGAAAGTTTCAGGGCCGCGGAAAAACAAACCGTGGCCCTTTTTTCGTCATACTAAAGACGTTGAATAATCACGCCGCTGACATCTCGTTATGCGAAAAAGCAGCACTTGGCTGAGGCGCCAAGCCAACTGGCACCAGGAGGCAATGATGACCACATTAAGTAAGATTGACAGGACGATGATCGCGCAGATGGGCGATATAGACTTTCGCCCCGCCAAAGTCGAAGAAGAAGCCAAGATTATTGATGTGATGCGCGCGGCCATTCGCAAGAGCTGTGTTAAATTTTATGGCGAGCGGACGGTCAAGTTTTGGACCGCGCCGGAAAACCGGATTTTCAAGTTTCAATTGCCAGAGACAAGTTTTGTTGCCGAGGGGCCATCAGGTATTCTTTCTATCGCGGGTTGGACCCGCCAGCCGGGTGTCGATGACGTGGCGCGTATTTCAGCCGTCTTTACCCTGCCACAAGAAGAACGCAAGGGCTATGGCCGCCTGTTACTTGCCATGGCCGAGGACAGTATTCGCAGGGCCGGAATTTCCGACGTCTTCTTACTTGCGTCCATGAACGCGGTGCCATTTTACAAAGCACTGGGGTTCGAAGCCCGCCAAGAAGAGCTGATCGAGGTTGCGTCCGGGCATTATATCAGTGTGCTTCGGATGCGAAAGACTCTCTGACGAAGGTCCCTCTGATGAAAGACTAATCTTTTTCGGGTTGTGGGCGCAGGTCATCGATCCTATGCACCCGTCCCAAGCGAATGACTTCTTCTAGATGGCGGAAGTTGGCGATGTCTAGTCGCGGATCGGAATCCAGTACCAAGAAGTCAGCCACTTTGCCAATCTCAATCGTGCCAGTTTCATCTAATTGGCCCATGGCCTGTGCGCCATTGCGCGTGGCCATGACCAAGATATCAGACGCAGGAATTCCCGCATCTTGCATGGCTTCCATTTCCCAATAAATCGATGGCCCGTGCAGGGTCATCGGGTTCCCGGCGTCGGTGGCAACAGCAATGCGTAGCCCCGCCTTATGCGCCAAAACTAAATTCGCCGCCATGATTTGCATGCGGGGGCCACTGCGATCCAATCGTTCTTGAATGGCCTTTGTCGTAAAACGCTCTCGATCAATCACCGCGTCAAACGCGGTCACATTTGCGAGCTTGGCATAAACCTCCGGAGAGACGCACTGGTTGGGGTCGTCCACGTCTGGGACTTGATGAAGAACTGCGCTGGCGATGGCTCTGGACCATTCATGCCCAACAATCAGTGTCGGCAAATAGGTGGTGTCATTGGCCCGCGCTAAGGAAATGAACTCGTCATCGATTAATTGGTCCTGCACACTGTGCACCAGAACCTCCACACCTGCATGTAGCGCGATTTTTGCCTCGCGCAGGCCCGTGGCATGGACAATCAACGGTAAGCCTGCTGCATCGGCGGCCTCGCCAATTGCGATTAAGCGGGCGTCGTAATTTTCCTCTTCACCCTCGGGCGGGCGCAAATACCAGACTTTGATGGCCGGTGCGCCCATGTCTACCAAGCGGTGAAAGCTTTCCAGTGCTTCTTCGACGCTGCCCATGGGCAGAAAAAGGGGGTCTTTATAATTATCAAATACAGGACGCGATGCATGCGTGATGAGCGGCCCTGCGGCGAGCACCTGTGGCGCATCGGGGTCGTCCCGGGTTGCATCAATCAGATCCAGGGTTTCTTGCTGCCCGCCGACATCAAAGACCGCTGTGACACCTGAGCACATAAAGGCGCGGTGCGTATCTGCTGCGTTATCGCGTTGGCGTTCGATCACTTTGTCATAAGGGTAAATATCTTCTGCGTAGAACGCATCTGGACGCCCATCAAGCCAACCTGTTTGGAAATAATGCACATGGGAATCGATAAGGCCCGGCGTTATGAATTTGCCATTAGCCGCATGAATATGCCCAAAGCTGGCAAGTTCACCGCAGCCATCACCCTTGGCAATACATTGCACACGGCCCTTATCGATGACCAACGTGGCATTTTCAATGGCTGGTCCACCGTTGCCATCAATCAGTGTCGCCCCCACATAGACAAGATGTCCACCATCATCATGGACAATCTCTCGCGTTGCTAAAACGGCGGTTGCCAGAATGATAACAATGATTGAAGTCAGTCCAATGGTACGAAGCTTAGGCATATGGTTTCCTTGCCCTGAAATTTATTTACCCGAAACTATTTAAACGTCAACGCTATATCGTTTTTTGCTGGTTTGTTTAAAACATCCCAGCCCAAGCGCCCATTCTAGCTTTTCATATGCACTATGGTAAAGTCGCAATCTGCCTAATTCATGTTTCTGAGGGTTTTTATGGTTTTTGCTGATCTAACATTACGTCCAGCGCGGGACGAAGACGCGGCGATCTTGATTGATTTGGTTGGCGGGTGTTTTGCCCCATATCCCGGCTGCGAGCTGGATTTGGATTTTATGGATGCGTCGCTGAAAGCCATCGCCAGCTATGTGGGCGAGCGTAATGGCGAGATATGGCTTGTTTTTGATGGTGACCAGTTGGTTGGGTCGGGTGGGTACATTCAGGAAAGACCGGATAGAATTGAACTGATCAAGCTTTATGTGCGCGATAGTCACCGCCGCAGGGGGTTGGCGTCCGCTTTACTGAACAAGGTTCGACAGGTAGCCGAACGTAAAGGGCTTGGCATGGACCTGTGGACGGATACACGCTTTGTAGAAGCGCATCATTTTTACACACGCCATGGATTTATCCAGCAGCCGGAAATCCGTTCTTTTGATGACCCCTCCAAGACCAGTGAATATCAATTCATTCTTGCACAGGACTAATCGAAGACAGCGCCCTTGAAGCTCAAAATCATACTGATTTCTTCGGGGGCCTGAACGCCATCCACATTCATGAGCCGAATTGCGTGCTTTTCCAGTTTTCGCGCGGCTTGCTCGTTTTTGCGGAAATAATCGATGGCCTCAATGATGCTGTCCTGTTCTGGACGGAAGCGGATGACAAAATTACGCAGGCTTTTGCGCTTATTTTCGTCCAGCTTAAGCGCCATGGATTGGCAGACCTCTTCACAATAGTCGAGCGCTTGCGTAATCTCGGCTTCCAATAACCTGCCGTCGGAATGGGCAAGTGCGGATAAAAAGGTTAGGCCCGGGCGGCACAGCTTGATCGGATCAAAGGACGCTTCCAGAATACTGTCTAGGTCTTGGCCGAACAAATGGATGAAATATTCCTTCGGGTCATGGAAAACTCTACCGCTGGCCCAATCGGTAATGCGCTGTATTCCCGCCAGTCGAAAAGAGCGGATTTTTTGCGTTTCATGACAGCGGGAGACAAGGCTGGTTTCGCCGCCAATGGTGACCACTTCGATGACCGTGATGCGGCGGCGGCTTGTGCTCTTATCTTGCGATTGATATTCGATGGCAAAGGTCAAACCCAGCAGGTCGCCAATGGTTGCGTTGGTTGCGATGATATGATCGCCGCGACCATCGTCCTTAGCCACGTCTGGGACAAAGCCCGCCGGGAATGCCGGGGGGTTATCCTCGGTCACGCGCCATAACATTTCACTCACATTTCGCCAATTCAACGCGATCACTCCATTTCGCCGGGCCTATAAGTCCCCGGGCTCACTTTTTTGGGTCCATTGTTTTCGGGCCACGTCAAAGCGGGCGCAAAGTGTTTTGTATGTTCGCCCCCGAGCTGATTGCCATATTGTTACGGGCATTTGCGAAAATGGCAAGTAGGCACAGAAATATTTTGCCTAAAATGTGTGACCGATAAGCTTTGAAAAGTCCGCCGCGGGCATTGGCTTACCGAGAAAATAGCCCTGTGCAAAGTCGCACCCATAGTCCATTAGGATGGACATATCCTCAGCATTTTCGATGCCTTCTGCCACTACATCCAAAGCCAGCGCATGCGCCATAGCGATGGTGGCGCGGACAATTTCTTGCGCTGTTGGGTCGGTGCTCAGGTTGCGAACAAAGGCTTGGTCTATCTTCAGCGTATCAAAAGGGAATTGGTGCAAATAGCTGAGTGACGAATATCCCGTGCCAAAATCGTCCATGGCGTGGCGTATGCCCATTTGCTTTAATTCCTGTAAGATGGTTCGCGTCTTGTCTGGGTTGTGTAGCAGGGCGGATTCGGTGACCTCGAATTTAATTTGGGCATCGGCCGATTTGCCGTGGCATCTGTTGACCAGGCCAATGAGGTCGCTTTCGGAAAACTGCCGCGGCGAAACATTCAGATTAATGGTGAGGGCATCTTTGCTGCTGCGGTTTTTATTCCATTCCGCAGATAGGCGAAACCCCTCTTCGATGATCCATTCACCCATGGGCATGATCAAGCCGCTTTCTTCTGCTGCGGGAATGAATTTGAAGGGGGGCACCAGCCCTTGCTCGGGGCAGTTCCATCTGATTAAGGCTTCACCGCCAATGAATTTACCCTGCACCATATCCAAGATAGGTTGAACATATAATTCGAACTCGCCATTTTCGAGCGCCCGCTTCAGCTGGGTCTGCAGCGCGATTGCTTCGCGCATGTGTTTTTGCATTTCCGGGTCGAAAACTTTGGCCAGTGATTCGGTCCCGGAATCGGCTCTTTCCAGCGCGATTTTTGCCTCGGATATCATGGCATCGGCATTGTCGGTGAGTTGATTGCGAAAGGATATGCCCATTTTGACTTCGGGTGTAATGGTGATGTTTTCATGGGTGAAGTCTTGCATCAAATCGCGGGCCAGTCGGTTGGCGCTCTCAAGCATTTCCCACTGTGTCTGCGGCCCAGTGCGCATAAAGGAAAAATGGTCTTCGGATATCCTACCAATGGGTTTACCCGAGCGTTCATAGGCATAAAGAATTTCTAACAGGTGATTCATTAAGGCTTGCTTGGCCTTGCCGCCATGACTGGCGCCAACTTGCGTCAGGGATGGAATGGAAATCGCTGCGACTGCGATATTGTCCTGATCGGTCGCATTTTCAAGCTGGGCATCAATTACAGCTGCGAACCGCTTGCGGTTGGCAAGGCCTGTCTCTGAATCGTGATGCTCAAGAAAAGTGCGCTCGAAATCGCTCAGGCGCTTTTTCTCAAGCGTTGCCGTGATCCGCGCGCGTAATAGCGCTTTGTTGAATGGTTTTGGCAAATAATCGATGGCACCCAATTCAATGCCTTTGACGACATTTTCTGTATTGTGATCGGCGGAAATCATAATCACCGGCACTCGATTGATGCTGCTGTCTTTGCGCATTTGTTCCAGCACCGTAAAGCCATCCATGATCGGCATCATTAGATCTAGAAGCATCAGGTCCACGTCGTTTTTATCAAGTTTCTCTAGGGCTTCGACGCCGTTCTCAGCTTCGATGATCTGTGAAAACCCCTCCTGTTTCAACCGCCGGTTCAGCATGAAGCGGTTGTCCTCGTGGTCATCAACCACAAGAATTGTAATTGCCTCTTTATCCATCATATTACGCACTGGCGAGCAGATCCTTTATCTTTGTCATGAGCCGGGGAAAGTTCACGGGCTTTGTATCATAGTCATCAGCCCCGGTTTCCAGTGCCCTTTCTTTGTCGCCATCCATCGCATGCGCGGTTAATATGATGATGGGTACATCTTGCGTTCGGGGATTGCTTTTAATGAGCCGTGTGGCTTCCCAGCCATCTATTATAGGTAACCCCAAATCCATGAGAACCAGATCTGGGTTTTCCGCGGACGCTGCGCGAACGCCTTTAGCACCATCAGTTGCGGCGATAACGTCAAACCCCTTTTTCTTAAGTCGACGAGACAGCATGAAAATATTATCTTCATTATCTTCCACATAAAGAATTTTTGTCATTGCGGCTTCTCATTCATTGTTAGGGGCAAGCTTTTTTCAATTTGACTGACAATCTCCTCGATCGAATTTTGGCCCTTGCTGAATATATTTTGCGTCGCGGTTTCCAGTAATTCTCGCTCGGCTTTATCCAATTCCTTGGATGTTAAAATCATGATGGGAATGCCCCCGGTTTCATTTTTTCGGCGGAGCTGTTCAAGCAATTCAAAGCCGTCCATGCGGGGCATCATCAAATCCAATATGATCAGATCGGGGGTCCGCACCGCAATTTGTTCGAGTGCATCTTCACCGTGTTCCGCTTCGATCACATCAATATTATCGTCATTCAGTGCGCGTTGGATTTGTTGGCGCACGCTGGACTCGTCATCCACCACCAAGACTGTCATTGCAGCGCAATCATTGATGTGTTTCAAGATTGTTGCGCGCAATTTAGACCTGTCCACAGGCTTGGTTAAGTGCTCTACAGCGCCCAAGGAGATGCCGCGCTGGGTCTTGTCCAACACACTGCACAAAATGACCGGGATATGCTGTGTTTCTTCGCTGGCCTTCAGCGCCGCAAGGACATCCCAGCCCATGATATCTGGCATGGAAATATCCAGTGTGATCGCATCTGGAATGACTTCTCTTGCGATCCGCAAGGCCTCTGCTCCATCGCCAGCTTCGCAGGTTATGAACCCTTGACGGTGAAGCCCATTACAGATGTTTTGACGGGCGACCTTGCTGTCATCGACGACAAGAATTGTGGTGCCGGGATTTGGCATGGTTGCAGGAGTTTCAGATTGCATCGCAGTGAGCTTTTCGGTGCCGCTTGGCGTGTAGGGGATGGTAAGTTGGAACGTCGACCCCTTCCCATAAACACTTTTCACCGTGATATCACCACCCAGGAGTTGCGCTAAACTACGAGATATAGCGAGGCCTAGGCCCGTGCCGCCAAATTTCTTTGTCGTGGAACTGTCGGCTTGCTTAAATTCCTCAAACAAACCATCCATTTGCTCTTCTGTCATGCCGATGCCTGTGTCTGAGACATCGAATATCAGGCGCGATGACTGCCCTTCATTTGCGGGAGGGGAATAAACGTGCAATTTGATTTGCCCAGAGGTCGTAAATTTGCACGCGTTACCAACAAGGTTGGTTAGGATTTGTTTTAAGCGGACGAGGTCTGTGTTGACAATGCCAAGTCCATCGTCAACGTCCATTTCGAATGTATTTTCATTCTTTTGCACAAGGATGGCCGCAGATGCCCGTATATCGTCAAGCAAACTGTCTAATTTGATAGTTTCAACATGCAGCTCAATTTTGCCCGCTTCGATTTTGGATAGATCCAAGATGTCATTGATGAGTTGCAATAGATGCGTGCTGGATCTATGCACGCGCTCCAGCGGTTCGATCATGTCGGTTTGGCCTTCGTCCTCGGCATCTTCTTTTAACAGTTCGGTGATGCCCATGATGACATTCAAGGGTGTGCGTAATTCATGGCTCATGTTTGCAAGAAAACCGCTTTTCATTTCAGTTGCCTGATTGGCAACTTCCACCTGTTCGGTGCGCTCATCTAATAACTGTTTCAGTTGGATGCGGCTGGCTTCAATTTCGGCTTGTGCCGCTTTTTCATCAGTAATATCGCGGATAATTCCAACAAAAAGCTTTTCACCGTGCACGGATAGGTCTGTCAGGGTTAACTCGATTGGAAAGGTTCGACCGTCCTTGTGGCGCCCTTGGAACTCGCGGCGGCGACCCACGACTTTGCTTTCTCCAGTTTTAGTATATCGATCAACCTGCTCGTCGTGATGCTGGCGTTGGTTTAATGGCATCAACACCTTAACATTTTGACCGATGGCTTCTTCGTGCTCAAAACCAAATATCTGGGTAGCAGCCGGGTTGAAATCCAAAATGGTCCCATCGCCGGTGATCGTCACGATTGCATCGCGCATGCTTTTGGTCACCGCGGCCATTCGCAGGTTGCTGGCGCGCAATTTGTCTGCAGATTCGCCCAATCTGCGATCGACCATGGCTCCTAAAACGGCGAGCACCAGAATTAAAATACTGGCAGTTCCAACAGCGATTGAAAGAACCAGAGCGTCAGTGACATCATTGACCGCGGGGTGAATATAGTCGGTAGCTGGGGGAAAGAAAAATGTTGCCCACATGCCGGTGTAGTGCATACCCGCGACGGAGCCCCCCATAACCATAGCGCTGATGATGTCTCTGATTTCTTGCCGGATTTTAATTTTCTCAAGAAGGTCGCCGACGCTTAGGGCTGCGGTGGCTAAAATGACCGCAACAGCCACGGAAATAGCAAACCGGGTTGGGTCATATAGCATTTCGCCGGGCATAATCATGGCGGCCATGCCGGAATAATGCATCAGGCCTATACCGCCACCCATCACGAGGCCAGCGTAAACTCTGTTCCCCAAAATAAGGCGGCGAAGCGCAAAGTTATACAGCGCAGCCGCGCTTGCGATAACTGCAGGTATCGCGGAAAGGAATGTGATGAGTATGTCGTAATGGATTGCAACAGGCAGATGAAATGCCAGCATGCCGACGAAATGCATCGCCCATATGCCAAAGCCCATAGCAATGGCGCTTCCCAAAAGCCATAGGGCACGTATGCGGCCCTCGCTTGCCTGAATGCGTTTAGCCAGAAGAATGCCAGCAAATGAGGCAAGAATAGCAATGATTATAGAGAGGGTGACAAGGCCCCAATCATATTGGCCGGACAAGGTCAAGGTAAGGTCGGTGTCAGCGGCTAAGAATGCAAAATGAGTCATATGGTCAACTCCACCAACGTGGTTGCTCAGTTGATCTCTGGTCCATTGCCATAAGAATACCCTCCTAACGAGATCATCAACTAGTCCAAAATATATCAACGGCAAGACGATTCTTGCCTAAATTCTAGCGTCGGCGACGTTGTGAAAACAACTGACTTGCCGATGGGGCGCGGGAGAGTATAGCATGACAGAGAGTTGCGGTAATCTGTGGGGTGTGCCCCGATAGAGCTTGGGACGTTGAGATGCTTGGGAATATTTCAAAATTGGGTGTGTCCGTTGGCCTTGCGCTTCTGGCATTTAGCGCGAGTCTGCCGCTATCCATTGATGTGTTGGCGCAATCCAGCACGATGCCAAACTGTGAAGGTGCCACGCAGCAGGAAGCGACAGAGCGTTTTATCGAAGATGGTCATAAACGTCGGGAAATTATCACCACCCGGTGCCCGCCACGCCCAGTAGCGGCACCCAATATGCACGTGCAAGACCCGGGGAGTTTTATCGAATCCTTCCACGCGGCACTTTATTCCGATGATTTGGAAACTGTTATAAATAGTTTTCATCCTGACGCGATCATATCCGAAGAAGGCAAGCGCGAAGATGGCCTTGAAAGCTATGTTGAAACCCATTTGAAGGGCGAGATGCCCATGCTGAAAGCGCTGTCTCGTGCGTATATGTCAGAGCAGATCATGGTGTATAACGGGGTGGCCTGGGCGACGACCACCACGCGCCTTCATGGCAGTTATGAAGGACGTTACATTGATGTCCTGCAGGTGGAGACCATGGTCATGATGCACGGCCCTGACGGATGGAAAATCCGTCAGGTACACTGGAGCAATCGCCCGAATGATGGCGAGGTTCGCTAGAAAAAAGGTGTCGATGAAGGCGTTATGCTTTGGAAATGCCTTTGTCGTCCATCATTTGTGCCAGTTCGCCGTCGGCAAACATTTCTTTGACAATGTCACAGCCGCCGACAAATTCGCCCTTCACATAAAGCTGCGGGATGGTCGGCCAGTCAGAAAATGATTTGATACCTTCGCGCAGTTCTTCGTCTTCCAGCACATTATAAGCCTTAAACGGCACACCAACATGGTCCATCACATCGACAACCGCCGCGGAAAAACCACACTGTGGGAATACAGGCGTGCCCTTCATGAAAAGAACCACGTCATCTGCGCTGACATAACCCTGAATTTTTTCGTTGATATCGCTCATATTTTTATTCCTTTGATCGGTTTTGCGCCGTTAGGACGCAGATGTTTTCAATTGTAGCGCGTGCAGTTCGCCGCCCATGCGGCCTTTCAGCGCGTTATAAACTGTTTGATGTTGTTTGACACGGGGCATGCCCTTAAAGCCATCCCAGACGACCTGCGCTGACCAGTGATCATTGTCACCTGCTAAATCAGTCATTTCCACTTCTGCGCCGGGCAGGGCGTCTTTGATCATACTGACGATTTCATTGGCTGGCATAGGCATAGTTGTCTCCTTTAACCACAATAGGGCACCCCTTATGTAGAGTGTTTTAGTCTTAATTCCAAGGGGCCAATCGACAGTCCGTATTATTAATCTGTGACGCTCATATATTTGGGGAACCACGCTTCATGGGCTGTGCTCAAGTCTTCTACGGAGACGCTGATTTTATCACCGATTTCCAGACGTTCACCACCAACGGTGCCGATGCAACTCGCCGGGATACCATTGGCCCGCAAATGACCAATCATGCTGGTGGCATTCCCCTGTTCTGCGGTGAGGATATAGCAGGCTTGGTCTTCGCCAAAGACCCATGCGTGGAAGGGGAGGTCGCCGGATTCGTCCGCTACATTGGCCCCCATGCCGCCCGCCATACACATTTCTGCCAGCGCGACAGCCAAGCCACCATCAGAGATATCATGCACTGTATCCGTAGCGCTGTTTTCAATGAAACCGCGGACAAAGTCGCCGTGCTTCTTCTCTTGCCCCAGCGACACAAATGGCGGGGTGCCATCGTCGCGGCCGTGGATTTCTTTCAAATAAATGCTCTGTCCCATATGGCCGGTCAATTCACCAACAAGGATGATCGCGTCACCGTCTCGTTTAAAGTCTATGGTGGCCGCAAGATCGTAGTTTTCAATCAAGCCAACGCCGCCTACCGCTGGGGTTGGCTTGATGCCTTCGCCATTGGTCTCGTTGTAGAGAGAGACATTGCCAGAGACCACCGGATATTCCAGCACATTACAGGCTTCAACCATGCCTTCGCAGGCGCGGGCGAATTGCCCCATGATTTCGGGGCGTTCCGGGTTGCCAAAATTCAGGCAATCAGTAATCGCCAGTGGTTTCGCACCCGTTGCTGTGATGTTGCGCCAGCTTTCGGCGACGGCTTGTTTACCGCCCTCGAATGCATCGGCATGCACATAGCGCGGTGTACAATCCGTGGTGATGGCCAAGGCTTTTTTGGTGCCGTGGACGCGGACCATGGCGGCATCGCCACCTGGGCGACCACCGCCCAGCGTATCGCCCATAACCATGTGGTCATATTGTTCCCAAATCCAGCGGCGTGACGACAGATTTGGCCCGCCCACCAGTTGCAGAAGAGCTGCGCTCAAGTCCGCTGGCGCACTGACATCCTTATGGTGCAGCGGTGCCTTTGCAGGTGGATTGATCCAAGGCCGTTCATATTCCGGTGCATCATCCACCAGTGAATTGATCGGAATATCAGCGACCACTTCACCGCCAAAGGACAGGGTCAGGTTTCCAGTATCGGTGATTTCGCCGATTACAGCAAAATCCAAGCCCCATTTTTCAAAGATTGCCTGTGCAAAGTCTTCTTTGCCGGGTTTCAGAACCATCAGCATGCGTTCCTGGCTTTCCGACAGCATCATTTCCCAAGGCTGCATGTTTTCTTCGCGTTGCGGCACATTGTCCATATTCAGTGCAAAGCCCACGCCGCCCTTGGATGCCATTTCCACGGATGAAGATGTCAAACCCGCCGCACCCATATCCTGAATAGCAATGATGGCGTCCGACGACATCAGCTCTAGACAGGCTTCGATCAACAGCTTTTCCGTAAACGGGTCACCAACTTGAACGGTGGGGCGTTTTTCTTCGCTGTCATCTGTAAATTCAGCGGACGCCATGGTCGCCCCGTGAATGCCATCGCGCCCCGTTTTGGACCCGACATAAACGACCGGATTGCCAATACCTGCGGCGGCGGAATAGAAGATTTTATCTTGGTCGGCAATACCCACGGTCATCGCATTGACAAGAATATTCCCATTATAGGAGGAATCGAAATCGGTCTGACCACCGACCGTTGGAACCCCCACACAGTTGCCATAGCCACCGATGCCAGCCACTACACCAGAAATCAGGTGCCGGGTTTTTGAATGTGACGGGCTGCCAAATCGCAGCGCATTCATGTTGGCAACGGGGCGGGCACCCATGGTGAACACATCGCGCAGAATACCGCCGACACCTGTCGCAGCGCCTTGGTAAGGCTCAATATATGAAGGGTGGTTATGGCTTTCCATCTTGAAGATCGCCGCTTGACCATCACCGATATCAATGACGCCTGCGTTTTCACCGGGGCCACAAATAACCCATGGAGCCTCGGTTGGGAATTTTTTCAGATGCACCTTGGATGATTTATAGGAACAATGCTCCGACCACATGACGGAATAAATGCCAAGCTCGGTAAAGTTCGGCGCCCGCCCCATGGCATCAAGAATCTTTTGATATTCATCTTCAGTCAGGCCGTGTTCAGCAACCAGTTCCGGTGTTATGGCGATATCGTTCATATCTGTTTCACTAACTCTAAGTTCGTTAAGCTGTTTCAAGCGTGTTTAAGACGCTTTCGAACAAGCGCCGACCATCATCACCGCCCAAAGCACGCTCAATCATGCGTTCTGGGTGCGGCATCATGCCCAACACATTGCCGGCTGCATTGGTGATGCCCGCGATATTGCGCTGGCTGCCATTGGGATTGGCCGCGTCATCCACATTGCCATTGCGATCGCAATAACGAAAGGCAACCTGACCGTTGGCTTCTAATGCGTCCAGCGTTGCATCATCGGCAAAATAATTGCCATCATGGTGCGCCACAGGGATGCGAATGACCTCGTCAGTGGTATACGCATTTGTGAAGGCGGTTTTGTTTGTCTCGACCTTCAAATACAGGTCCTTGCAGATAAATTTTAGCCCGGCATTGCGCATCAGGGCGCCGGGCAATAAACCTGCTTCGGTGAGGATCTGAAACCCATTGCAAACGCCGAAAACCTTCACGCCCGCTGCGGCACGTCTACCAACCTCGGCCATGACGGGGCTGCGGGTGGCGATGGCGCCAGACCGCAGATAATCCCCGTATGAAAAGCCGCCGGGAATGCCGATGAAATCGACATCCGCGAAATCACGATCACCGTGCCACACCATGGTGGGCGCGGTGCCGGTGATTTTCTCAATGGCCACTGCAAGGTCGCGGTCGCAGTTGGAACCCGGAAAGACAATAACGGCTGATTTCATTATTCCAACTCGATCGAATAGTTTTCAATGACGGTATTGGCGAGCAGCTTTTTACACATGTCTTCGACTTGTGCGGCGGCTGCGTCCTTGTCGGTTTCGGCAATGTCCAATTCGATGAACTTGCCTTGGCGAACTTTATCCACCCCGTCAAAGCCCAAGTCACCTAGCGCATGGCGAATGGCTTTGCCTTGTGGGTCCAAAACGCCTTCTTTCAGGGTTACATGCACTTTTGCTTTCATGGGATTATCCTATTTAACGTTATTTATGCACCAAAGTTTTCTGGAAGAACGCCCAGACGGCGCGCCATTTCCTGATAGGCACCTTCTGCACCACCGAGGTCACGGCGGAAGCGGTCTTTATCTAATTTTTCACCCGTCTCCATATCCCAGAAACGGCAGGTGTCCGGGCTGATTTCATCGGCAAGGATAACATGTTCGAAGCCGTCTTCATCGGTATAACGACCAAATTCCAGTTTGAAGTCGACCAGCGTGACGCCCAGCGCTGCCATATACCCCGTCAGGAAGTCATTGATGCGAAGCGTCATATAATGCATTTCTTCGATCTCTTCGTCGGTTGCCCAACCAAGAAGAACCGCATGATCACCAGAAATAACCGGGTCGCCATGTTCATCGGACTTGTAGCAAAATTCAACCAAAGCCTCGTCCAGCTTGTCGCCCTCGTTCAAACCAAGGCGTTTGCAAATGGAACCAGCCAAGGTGTTCCGCACGATCACTTCAACCTGAATGATATCCACATGGTGGACCAATTGTTCACGCTCGGAAACGGTTTTGATGAAATGGGTCGGAATGCCAATTTCGCCGAGCTGCGTGAAAATAGATGCGCTCATCAGGTTGTTCAGAATACCCTTGCCGTCAATAGTGCCTTTTTTCTGGGCATTGAATGCGGTGGCGTCATCTTTGAAATATTGAATTACGGTACTAGGCTCTGGCCCTTCGAAAATGACTTTAGCCTTACCTTCGTATAATTGCTTGCCTCGGGACATGGTCGGGAGACCCCTTATTTTATGGGTTGAAAAATGCTCAATATTCTCCAATTCGGGAGAGCGGGGACAATAGCCGAAACACCCCCTGAACACAATCCAAACCGAACCCCATGAGGGCAATAAAAGGCACATTATTTGCCTTTTAACCAGGTTTACATGCACAATCACGCATGCAGTGCCATTGGGCTTGATTTAGCGGGGTAACGGGGGTATGTGTGGGGGAAGGGCCAAGGCTCAGACCCCGTCTGTTTGGCTCGGAAATCAAGTAAAAAAGCCTGTAATCGCGAAATTTTCGCGAATCACTATTCACGCATACGAGGACCAAATCACATGAGCCAGTTTGACGACCGCGAAAAGGCATTTGAAGGCCAATACGCCAACGAAGAGGAATTGACCTTTAAAGCGGCTGCGCGCCGGAATAAATTGCTTGCGCATTGGGCAGGCGATGCGATGAAATATTCGGCTGAGGAAAAAGACGCCTTCGCGGCAGAATTGGTGAAGTTCGACCTGTCTGAAAAAGGCTATGAGGATGTGTTTGAAATGCTGCGGGCAAAATTTGACGCCGCGCATGTGGAAATGTCCGACCATCGCATTCGCAAGCAGATGGATGAACAAATGGCGGTTGCCCGCAAGCAGTTGATGGAGGGCACACGCTAGGTCATAGCTTTGTCAGTTCGCTTCAATCCAAAAACACAATGTGCTAGGCTCCTCCGAAATCATTTCGGGGGAGTTTTTCGTGGTGAAGAGTATTTCCAGACGTTCCGTTCTAGGGGGTGTGGCCGGTTTAACAGCCAGCGCATTGGTATCAAAGGCATTTGCGGCGGCCCAAGATGTTGGCAATACCCTCCACGCCCCAGACTTGACGCCGGATGCTTTAGCTTCGCATGAGGGGTTTTGGGATGATGTGGCAAAGCAGTATGATGTCACCCCCAATATCACCAATTTGGAAAATGGCTATTGGGGCATCATGTCTCGTCCGGTACAGGCGGTACACCACGAAATGCTTGCGATGATTAATCGCGACAATACCCATTACGCCCGCCAGCATTATGCCAAGGCGGAAGCCGATGTTTTGGCGTGCTTAGCGGAATTTTTGAATGTCGGCGCGGATGAGTTGTTGTTTACCCGCGGCGCTTCAGAATCGTTGCAGCTGCTCATTGGTGGATATAATGGATTATCGCCGGGTGACGGTGTGTTGCTGGCAGACTTGGATTATCCAGCGATGAAAACGGCTATGCGTTGGTTAAAAGACCGCCGCGGTGCGGATGTCATCGAGATCGACCTGCCGGAACCAGCCAGCTTTGATGGTTTTGTTGCGGCCTATGCAGCGGCCTTTGATGCCAACCCGCACATAAAGCTTTGTTTACTGACCCATTTGAATAACCATACAGGGGCCATTCATCCGGTGCGCGCAATCGCCGACATGGCCCGCGCCCGCGGGATTGATTGCATCGTTGATGCGGCACACAGCGTCGGCCAGGTGGATTTTGACCTGTCGGAACTGGGGGCGGACTTCGTCGGGATCAACCTGCATAAATGGATTGGCGCACCAATTGGCAATGGATTGGCCTATGTGCGCCGAGGCCGAGTGCCCGATATTGATACCTTCATGGGGGTGCCGGGGTCCAACAGCGATATTCGGAATTTACTTTATACCGGCACCACCAGTTTCGCTGCCCGCCTGACCATTCCCGCCGCGCTGGCCTTTCATCAAAGCATTGGCACAGCCAACAAAGAAGCGCGCCTGCGTTATTTGCGCAACATATGGGTTGGGGCTGTGCGCGATTTGGATGCCGTGGATGTCCTGACGCCCGATGATCCGAGGATGGTCGCCGCGCTAACATCATTTCGTTTGCGCGGCATGACGTCCACCAAGGACAATAACGCATTGGCAGCACGTCTGCGGGATGAATTCGGCATCCTAACTGTGCGTCGAACAAGTCCGGCGAGGGGGGATTGTATCCGCATTACGCCGAGCATTTATAACGCGCCAGCTGACAGCCGGAAATTGGCGGATGCGCTGCGGGTTATTGCGGGCTGAGCGCGTGTCGGTTTGGTTTACATTCAATTGACAATGAGGCTGTTACTTCTCCTTCAAACATTTAAGGAGAAGTCTCATGTTCGCCAAGATTTTAGGACTATTCATCAGCATCGCCACCCTGTTTTGGGGTGCGCCCGTTGCATCGGGGCAATGGAATTCTGATGATTTCACCCAGCGGGTTAATCTGTTTCTGGCACAGCATAATCTGCCCGGCATGGTGTTGATCATCAAGAAGGACGGTCAGGATGTCCACCGTGCGGCTTATGGCAAAGTCAATGTCAAAAGCGGGCCTGCAATGGCCGAGGACGCGATCTTTCGGCTATTTTCCATGAGTAAGCCGATCACGGCCGTTGCGGTTTTGCAATTGGTTGAGCGGGGCCTTATTTCGCTTGATGACGATGTGCGTCAACATTTGCCCGGATTTGATCCGTTCGAATTTGACGGCGAGCCACAGGTCATGACGGTGCATCAATTGCTGGCGCATACGTCCGGTTTGGATTATGGTGGCGGCATTGATAGCTGGAATGGCATCCGGTTTCTATTGGCCAACCCGTTGTCGCGTTCGAATACATTGGCAGACATGGTCGATGATATATCCGGCATTGGTCTGAAATTTATACCGGGAGAACGCTGGAGTTACAGCGTGGCCAGCGATGTGCAAGGGGCCTTGGTTGAGGCGGTGAGTGGCATGACCTTGGATACCTATTTCCAGCAAAACATCTTTGCCCCGCTTGGCATGACGGATACCGGGTTCTATGTGCCGAAGGCCAAGGCACATAGACTGGTCGATCACTATATTTATGATGCGGAGGGCATAGAAGCCCTGAAGATCTTCGACGCGTCGGAAATTAGTCTGGAAGAGCGCGGTGCGAAAAGTGACTATCTCGAAAAGCCCAATCTGCTCTCTGGCGGCGGCGGGTTGGTCTCCACAGCCGAGGATTACAGTCGTTTCGTTGATATGTTGATGAATAAGGGTGTTTATCAGGATCAGCGCGTTCTGTCCGAGGACATGATTGCGGCCATGCTGACGTCACATACCCGGGGCTTGGATACATGGTTCTTGCCCTTGATCTATAACCAAACAGGTTTTGGTTATGGCCTAGGTGTCAAAGAAGAAAGCGGCGACCCCAGAGGAAAGGGGAGTTTTTACTGGGCTGGCATGGGCGGTACGGTTTTCTGGGGTGATCCTCAGAATGGTGTGTCAGTTGTGGCCATGATGCAGGTGGAAGATGGTTGGGTTGCACTGGAAAGATGGTTAATTCCGGAAATCTATGGCAGATTACGGGCCACACATCCAGCCAACTGAAAAGCAATAGATAATGCACAAAGTATTGATCATTGAAGACGATGTAGATATCGCCGCAGGCATAGCCGATTATCTGGAGCGCTATGATCACGATCTGGACTTTGCTTACAATGGTCGCCAAGCCTTAGATATGATCCAGCAGCGGCGGTATGATATCATCCTGCTGGACATTAATTTACCTCTGGTCAATGGCCTGGAAGTTGCCAGAACCTTGTCTGGTGATGGGATCACACAGGTTCCTGTGATAGTGATTTCGGCCAATGATCGACCGGACGATATTCTGGATGGTTTCAACAGTGGCGTTTGGGACTATCTGGTCAAACCATTTCACTTGCCGGAACTACGTGCGCGTATGAATGTGGCCTTGGCGCGGGCGGTATCAAAGCCTCGTCAGGTTTTGCAGCGCGGCCAGTTGGGGTTGGATTTTGGCACGATGACTCTAAACCTTGGACGCGATACTGTGCATTTGCATCAAACTGGCTTTGATATCGTTCGCATCCTGCTGGAAGAGGCACCTGCGATTATAAAGACGCGGGACCTGTATGAAGCATTATGGGGGGACCATGTGCCGGAGAGCGAGCCACTGCGCGCGCATATCTATAAGTTACGACAGCAGTTTAAAACGGCGTTCGGTACGGATATCATTCAGACCGTCAGAGGGGTGGGCTACTGCATTGAATCCGACTGAAAACATAACTTTCCAACAAAGATTAGTGCGCTTTTTCAACCTATATTCTTTGTTAGCTTTTTTCATGGTGTTGGCGATGTCGGCCTTCATTGCCTATGCTTTGGAAGACGCCCTGTTCAACAGGCTGTTAATTGGCGCGTCGCAAACCAGTGATCAATCATCGTGGCTGAAGGTTTACACCCCTGACGCGTGGCGGGAATTTAGCGCTGATCAGGTCGTGACAGCGGACTATGGCGAGATCGCCGTTGCGGGCAGGCATTATCACTACCGCAAGTCGGGCGAGGGCGATCAGGCGCGTTGGCTCGTACTGGATGCGAGCGAGTTATCGGTCTTTTCCAACGCCAAGGGCCCGATCATTATGTTTTATGGGGCTATTCTTTTTCTGTTGCTTCTTGCGTCCACATTTGTCGCCAGACGGGTTTCGATGATTGCGGTGCGACCGTTTCAAAAACTGATCAAGAGCTTTAGTCATGGGCCACAAAATGCCATGACGATTGAAGGGTTTGAAGATGTGCAAGAGATGGATATTCGCCAATTGGCGCTGCGTTTTCAGGAAATTCTTCATGAAAAACATGCGTTTTATCAAGGCATTAGCCATGAGTTACGTACGCCATTACAGAATATGAAAAATTCCATGACGTTGCTACAGCTGGATCATCCCGAGATTGCGTCAGATCGCAGTTTGATAACCTGTCAGAAAAGCATCACCAGAATGGAGCGGATATCCGAAGCCTTTTTATGGCTTACCCATGATGGCGATTGCGCGGGCCAGACCGACGTTAATCAATGTGTTCATCGGGTATTGGGCGAGCTAAAACCCGTACTTGAGCATAATAAGCTATCCTGTGACCTGGCTGAAGAAGCAACCCTTTATGCCCGTATCCCTGACGTCGTAATGGAGCTGATGGTGTTCAATCTGGTCTCCAATGCCATTGTCCATTCGGGCGAGGGGGGACTATCTATTTCGATTACGGCAAACGCTATTTCCTTTTCCAACAGTCTTGACCCCGCGACCAATAAGGAAGGCTTCAGTGTTGGCTTATCCATTGTGCAAAGGTTGGCCAGCAGGTTTTCGCTGACGATGGTACAAAACAGAGGCGATGATGGGTTTGTTGTCAGATTGGGATTTGCGCCCTCCTAGGGCCTGTTGCGGCGGATATTTGCAGCTTAATTGATTCAAGTCTTGTTTTTCTTGAAACAAGAGATGTAGGCTTTTGCGCAAGCTTTAGCTGGAATTGTCGATGCATCGGGTTCGCAAAGCGATGATATAGACAAGAATCAAAGGATAGGGAAATGACACATATCGTTGTAATTGGCGCAGGGCTTGGCGGTGTGCCAATGGCGTGTGAAATGAAAGACTTGATGAAGTCTGGCGAAAAGCTCACCGTGATCTCTAATTCTGATACCTTTCATTTTGTGCCGTCCAACCCTTGGGTGGCGGTGAATTGGCGCCAGCGCGACGATATCGAAGTGCCAATGACGCCGGTGTTCAAAAAACGTGACATTAATTTCATCACCTCCGCCGCGACCAAGGTCGACCCGGAAAATAATCGCGTTGAGTTGGCGGATGGTCAAAGCGTCGATTATGATTATTTGATCGTCGCCACGGGGCCGGAACTGGCCTTTGATGAGATTGAAGGTCTTGGCCCCAATGGCGGTTACACCCAGTCCATTTGTCATGTGGACCATGCGGTCACAGCCAGCAAAGCATGGGAAGAATTTTGCAAAAACCCCAAACCCATTGTGGTGGGGGCCGTGCAGGGGGCATCGTGTTTTGGCCCGGCCTATGAATTTGCGATGATTATGGATACGGACCTGCGACGCAGGAAAATCCGCGACAAAGTGCCGATGACATTTGTGACGTCAGAGCCTTATGTCGGACACCTTGGCCTCGACGGTGTGGGGGATACCAAGGGATTGTTGGAATCTGCTTTCCGGGATCATCACATTAAATGGATCACCAACGCCAAAACCACCAAGGTTGAAGACGGCGTCTTGCATGTTAGCGAAGTGGGGGCCGATGGCGAAGAGGTCAAAGCGCACGAGCTGGACTTTGGTTTTTCCATGATGCTGCCCGCATTCCGCGGCATTGGCGCGGTTATGGGGATCGAAGGCCTTGTCAACCCGCGTGGCTTCATTGTTGTTGATAAGCATCAGCGCAACCCGAAATATCAAAATATCTTTGGTATAGGTGTGTGCATTGCCATTCCGCCGACCGGGCCAACGCCGGTCCCTGTGGGCGTGCCAAAGACAGGCTATATGATTGAAAGCATGGTCTCGGCCACCGCGGCCAATATCCGCGATCTGATCGATGGCAAAGACGCCACCAACGAAGCCACATGGAATGCGGTTTGCCTTGCTGACTTTGGTGATACGGGCGTGGCCTTTGTTGCCATGCCGCAAATCCCGCCGCGCAATGTCAATTGGACCAGCGAGGGCAAATGGGTGCATGTGGCCAAAGTTGCGTTTGAAAAATATTTCCTGCGCAAGGTCCGCAAAGGCATTGGCGAGCCGACCTTTGAACGTCAGATCATGAAGCTTTTGGGGCTTACTCGGCTGAAGGATTAGGCCCGCTTGAAGAACTAATGGGCGCTGCCTTTATGCTCTTTCGCCAATCGCGCTGTTAGGTATGCCAGCAGGTCTTCGCGCTTCACGTCCAGCAGTGCAGCGTCAATTTCGATCAGCGCCGGGTGCGGTCTGTCTGGTTGAAAGACAGCCATGCGGGGCAGGGCGTAAATTTTTGATGTGCGGCGAACAAAGACGCCGATACTGTCCCAACCAAGGGTCTTTTCAGGGGCGGTCCATAGGCTGATACCGTCATGGTCGATCTTGACCAACGGATTGATATCACAGACCTTTTTCATGATCAGATAGTTGCGGAATAGTCCCGCATTCATGGGCAGAAACATGAAAATGACCAGCAGGCCCATTTTGAAAATGCCTGGTGCGTCAGCGGTGTCGGGCGCTGCCCAGCTTAAATAACTCAATCCGGCTAGGCCTGTGAGCAACATGCCTGCGAGCTTGCGAATTTTGTCTTCTAGCTTGCGCAGTTTCTGCTCGGCATATTTGGCGCGGCCAATGAATACAGGGCCATCAAGGGAAAATATATTGTCATTGGCGGTATCGTTGCCCACCAAGTGCAAATGTGATTTTCCTTTTTCCCCGGCCATAAATATCCTTTTCAGTTATCGCCGAAAACGCGGGCAAAGATCGTATCCACATGTTTCAGGTGGTAGCCCATGTCAAACAGCTCATCAAGCTGTTCCGCGGACAGGTTGTCCGTGACGTCCTTGTCCTGTTTTAAGAGGTCAAGCAATTGTAATTTGCCCTTAGCATCCCAAACCTGCATGGCGTTGCGCTGTACCAGACGGTATGAATTTTCGCGGGACACCCCGGCCTGTGTCAGGGCCAGAAGGACACGCTGCGAATTCGGCAAGCCACCCATTTTCATCATATTATCCATCATGTTTTCAGGATAGACGACCAGCTTGTCCATCACCAGACACAGCCGCGCCAAAGCAAAGTCCAGCGTGACTGTGGTGTCCGGGCCGATGTTCCGCTCGACACTGGAATGGGAAATGTCGCGTTCATGCCAAAGCGCCACATTTTCCATGGCGGGCACAACGGCCATGCGCACCAGACGCGCTAAACCCGTCAGGTTTTCGGTCAGGATGGGGTTGCGCTTGTGCGGCATGGCGGAGGAACCTTTTTGCCCCTTGGAGAAAAATTCTTCAGCCTCGAGCACCTCAGTCCGTTGCAGGTGGCGAATTTCAACCGCAAGGCGCTCAATCGATGACCCGATGACGCCCATGATGGCAAAATACATGGCATGGCGGTCACGGGGGATCACTTGGGTGGAGGCCGGCTCGGCAACCAAGCCCATTTTTTCGGCCACATGTTCTTCAACGCGCGGGTCGATATTGGCAAAGGTGCCAACAGCGCCAGAGATCGCACAGGTGGCAACCTCGCGGCGGGCGTCTTTCATGCGGGCTAGGTTGCGGTCAAATTCGGCATAAGCTTGGGCCATTTTCAGGCCAAAGGTGACAGGCTCAGCGTGGATGCCATGACTGCGGCCGATGCAAATGGTGTCTTTATGCTCATAAGCGCGGCGCTTTAGGATCACCAGTAATTTTTCCAGACCCTCGATAATCAGGTCAGCGGCGCGCACCAGCTGCACATTAAAGCAGGTGTCCAAAACGTCTGACGAGGTCATGCCCTGATGTACAAAGCGGGCTTCTTCACCGACATATTCCGCCAAATTGGTCAGGAAGGCGATGACGTCGTGTTTCACCTCGGCTTCGATGGCATCAATGCGATCAACGTCAAAATTCCCGCGCTCCCAAACGGCTTTTGCGGCACTTTTGGGAATGACGCCCAATTCGGCCTGCGCGTCACATGCGTGGGCTTCAATCTCAAACCAGATACGGAATTTTTCTTCTGGTTCCCAGATGGAAACCATTTCAGGGCGGGAATAACGCGGGATCATGGGGCTAAGCGTCCTTTTATGAGGGGCTGACAACAAGCGGGTCTAGTAGCAGGAAAGCCTTGGTCGAGCAAGAAAAAGCGGGCCAGTTAACACGACTATCTTGAAACCATAGACTGAATTGCTTACATAGACTTTGAGAGCGGAGAAAGGACGATAAGACTATGGAACTGTTAGTATTGCTGTTCCTGGCCGCGTGTCTGGTGCTGCCGCTTTTACTCATTACTGGATATATCCTGCTTAAAATTGTCGTGTGGACGATTGTGGTCTTGGTGCTGGCGATTGCTTTTGCCAGTTGGCTGATGCCATTCATTCTGTTCGCATTGCTTATTTGGGTGATTTACAGGGTTGGTTTCGCCGAAGCCAAAACTTAAAGACATCCTATAGCAGACCGAGCGTCTTAAAGCTGGTTTCGCCCGACCTGCCGACAATGATATGGTCGTGGACACTGATCCGCAGCCTTTTGCCGGCCTCGGCGACCTCCCGCGTGATTTCGATATCCGCCGTGGATGGCGTGGGGTCGCCAGAGGGGTGATTATGGACCAAAATTATGCCGCTGGCACCAAGGTCTAAGGCGCGCTTTATCACCTCACGCGGGTAAACGGGCGTGTGGTCAATGGTGCCTGTTTGCTGAACCTCATCAGCGATGAGTTTGTTTTTCTTGTCCAAGAACAGGATACGGAACTGCTCGGTTGTGCCATAAGCCATGGCGGCGCGGCAATAATCAACCAAGGTGTCCCACGAGGCAATCGCGGGTTGATCCATCAGGGCGTATTGACCCAACCTTAAACCGCTTTCCCGGACCAATTTTAGGGCCAAAACGGCGGATTGGCCGATACCTTTGGTTTCCTGTAATCTGGATGGGTCTGCATGGATGACGCTTGCGAAACTGCCAAATGTGGTGATCAGCTCCTTCGCCAGAGGTTTGACATCCCGGCGCGGAATGGCAAGGCCAAGGACCAGTTCAAGCAGCTCATAGTCGGGTAATTTGTCCCCACCATGCGCCATAAAGCGCGCTTTCAACCGTTGACGATGGCCGTGAAAATGTGGCTTTTTCTCAGATGTTGTCGTGTTGGCCATGTGAATGCGCAAACCCTATTAAGTTTGTCGTATTTAGCACCAGTTTGTCAGTATATGACAAGAATATATATGGAAAATCTCGCGCCTCGATAGACTGTAAATTGATTGGCGCGGGCCGCTTACACGTTATAAGGCGGTTGGTGGTAGCCTTTGGGGCTTTCGGTAAAAATTTCTACGCCGTTCGCTGTGACACCGACGGAATGTTCGAACTGGGCGGAAAGCTGGCGATCACGGGTCACGGCGGTCCAACCATTGTCGAGTATCTTGGTTTCAGGACGTCCCAAATTCACCATAGGCTCCACGGTGAAAAACATGCCTTCGCGCAATTGGGCACCGCCGCCACGCTTTCCGTAATTCAGAATATTCGGGGCATCATGAAAAATCCGCCCAAGGCCATGGCCGCAAAAATCTGTGACGATGGAACAGCGGTGACTTTCTGCATAAGTTTGGATCGCATGACCAATATCGCCGGTTGTTGCGCCGGGCTTAATGACCTCTATCCCATGCATCATGGCGTCATAGGTAATCTCGCACAGGCGTTTGGCGCGCACAGGTACCTTTTCCCCAACAAAAAACATGCGGCTGGTATCACCGTGCCAGCCATCAACAATTGGTGTGACATCAATGTTTAAAATATCGCCGTCTTTCAATTTTTTATTGCCGGGGATTCCATGGCAAACAACATGATTTACCGAAGTGCAGGACGAATGGGTATAGCCCCGATAGCCCAGTGTTGCGGGAATGCCGCCATTGTCCATGATGTAATCGTGAACCAGCTTGTCCACATCCTCGGTCGTCATGCCGACAGCAATATGTTCGGCCACATAATCAAGCGTCCGTGCGGCAAGGTTGCCGGCTTTGCGCATGCCCGCAAAATCTTCTGCTGAATGCAGTTTGATAGCGCCGGTTGCTATATTGGGTGTCTCTGATGCTTGGATATAGTCCACGTTTCTTGCCTCTATTTTGGTATTTGGCATTGTTCTGGGCGGTTTTTTAACACCCAAAACTTATCTGGTCACTAAAAACAAGATATTTTAGGTCCGACTTCAATAGCCTCTGCTGATAAATCGGCCCTGTACACCAAAACTTCAACCCCGGCCTTGATGGCCTCATCAAATGCAGTTGCATATGCGGGGTCTATATCGCTGGCGAGGCGAAATGCCGTGCAGTCGTTGCGGTTGACCAAATAGAACATCACCGCCCGGTGGCCAGCTTTGACCATATCCGCCAATTCGCCCAGATGTTTGGCCCCGCGTACTGTGACCGCATCGGGGAATTCTGCATGGTTATGACGTTTCAGGGTGACGTTTTTGACCTCGACATAACAAAGGCTTGGCGCCGTGTCTGAATCAGGATTTTCCAGCAAAATATCAATCCTGCTGTTGGTGCCATATTTGACCTCGCGGCGCAGGGTTTCATAGTTGGATAATTCGGGTACACGCCCGGCCAGAATGGCCTCTTCAACAATGGCATTGGGGCGCGACGTGTTAATGCCGACCAGCGCTCCTTCGACCTCAACCACTTCCCAGCGCCAGTCCAGCTTGGCTTTGGGGTTTTGATTGGGGGAGAGCCAAACAGGATTGCCTTCGTCTTTCAGCCCCATCATAGAGCCGGAATTGGCACAATGCGCGACAACAATCTCGCCGTTTTCCAGCTCAACATCTGCCAAAAAGCGCTTGTAGCGCTTAACCAGCCTGCCGCGGGTAAGGGGTGTATCAAATTTCATGGTCTTTTCCTTGTTGGTGCGCTTGATAGCAAGAATTGAGCCTTTGCGCCAAATCAATTATAATCACGCGCTGCTCCTGTAGTGCTGATAATGTTGAGGGGGAAGGAAAGGTGGTCTATGAGCTGGCTTCAAGCACTTAAGGAATTATTACGCGACTTAAAGCCCATCTTCAGGTTATTGGGGTGGCTTATGCTTGCGGGCGGGGCTGGGTTTGCGACGTTTGTGATTTTCTTATATGTCGAAACCAATCCCATTATCGATAAAAAATACCCCTATCATAATATTCGTTTTGACGTGCCCACCGACGAGATCAGCATCCGCGAAGGCGGCAGGCAGGCGCGTATTCATGGCTGTTATAATGGGTGTCATGGTCGCCAAGCCGAGGGGCAGATGTATCTTGATGATACGCTTGGGGTGAGAATTCCAGCCCCCAATCTAACCCGGATTGCCCGTGAATATACGGTCGAAGAGTTTGAACGCGCCGTGCGCCAAGGCGTTGGCCGCGATGGTCATGGCTATTTTTTCATGCCCAGCCCCATGTATGCCAACATGTCGGACACCCAGTTGGGGCAGATCCTCGCCTTTCTGCGTCGCTTGCCGCAGGCACCGGACAGCTATGAGGGCCGCAGTTTTGGGCTTTTTTATCGTTGGGACCTTTATAACGGTGATGCCCATCATATCACGGATGAGATGGCTGATGTGGTTCGGGTGCCGGGGGTGGATGCCTCCGATAGCCTGTCCCGCGGGCGTTATATGGCCATGACCACATGCACCCAGTGCCACGGGCCAGATTTGCAGGGACGTGATGACTGGACGCTGCCGCCCAGTCTAGAGGTCGTGCAGGTCTATTCGCTGGCGGAGTTTCGTCACTTGCTGAAAACGGGCGAGCCGATCGGCACCCGCAACGCGCGGGCGATGCGGATTGCGTCGCAGCGGCGCTTCATCAATTTCACCGAGCAGGAAATCCGTGACCTTTATGGCTATCTGACAAGTGACGAGTTTAAGGAATGGCTGGCCATCAATGATTAACCGCGGCTTTCTGGTCTCGGACCAGCCACCATTGGGCCGCTATTAAATTTGGCAGCCAACATGACCACGCGATGATGGGGTAGAGCACTGACATATCCCAACCGTTGGCACCGACGATGCCCAATTGCAAGCGCAGGGTAACAGCAACAAAGGTCAGCGCATAAGATCGGATCATCCAGCGTCGATGGTCTTCGAAATCGCCATCACGAGCTGATAAATACCCCCGCAGTGTCATCGAAAACCAAAATATGCCCAATAGGCCAAAACCCGACTGGCCCCACACCCCGGATATGGAATAGGTGGCCAACCAAACCCCGCCAATAGCCCCGATAAGACAACTCAGCACATAAGCTCGCCCGATCCAACGGTGGATGACGGCGCGCGCGCGAATGGCGGGCAGCATTTGAAAAATACCGAGGATCAGGGCGATGGGCCCGAATATGAAATGCATATAAACCGCGTTTGGCCGTGCATCCAAATGATGGGCGATCACCGGATGTTGGGTCATGGCGATGGGGTTTGAAACAAGGTACAGCGCCGATATGCCAATGCTCAATGCCAGCAGGGTGGATAGGCTCCAACCCGACCATGTTTTAACTGTCCAAGGCTTCCCCATGAGACCCCCAAAAAAACTGCTTTGACGGTGTAGCTTAGCCTAATATTATTTGCGGGTGCAGCCTAAATGCCAAAATTGTTGTGAGGCATCCTTGGACACCATTTCTCCCTGCCATTCAAAACTGTCTGTGGCGATGTTATAAAAACTCAGTCGCTGGATCACGGTTTCGCCATTAGGGCGGGTCGTGGGCAGGTCCAGAACCATGCGGTCCCCTTGTTTCCCACCGACCCAAGTCCGGTTGTCGAAATTGGGCATCATGGACATATAAACCACATTCCATTCGCCAAGTGTCGAGTTGTATAACCGCATGCCCTGGCCGCGGATTTGGCTGTCTTCGAAATAGTCTTCGATGGCGCGCCCATTCAGCGCATAGTTAAACGACCAGTCTAGGGTTGGCTGGTCTGCATTTTCCGCCCCATTCCAGCTATTTGTGCAGTGCCACTGGCCAATAGCAAAGGCGAAATCAGTTATATATGCGGCGGCGTCCGGGTGCGGGCGGCCAAATGGATGGTCCGGGGATGGATCATATTCCCCCGCCCAGGCGGGCAGGGCGGCGCATAAAATGCCGATGATGGCGATGGCTGAAATTTGCTGTGATGATGGTTGCATTGGCTCCCCTTTGCCCTTTGCTCAAAGGGGCATTAAAAAGCCTGCCAAATGAACTGACCATGAATGTTTTGTTCAGCGCTCGTTTGGGTCAATTGCAGGCTGATACCCCGGATAGAGGGCAAATTCATGCCAACGTTTTTTCAGGTAAACAAGTGTTAGCACCATGATGATGATAGAGCCAAAATTGGCTGTATTCAGACCATTATAGGCAATGGTGATAAATTGACTGAGGTACCACAGCCCCCAGCCGAGCTTTGTCCGCTTATAGACCAAATAGCCTATGCCAATGGCCAAAACTGCGCCCAGCCATATAGGGCCGTCGGGGGTCGCGCCAATCTGTGGGGACAAGGCGAATGCTATGCCAAGGAAGGCCGAGGTTGTTGCGGAGAAAAACCCCCATTTGTAAGGCAGGCAGTCGGGGTTCTTGATCTTGAATTTTTCATTCAGGACAAAGGCGATGCCGATACAAACACCAACAACTGAAAAAAATATCAACTGGCCCGTTTCCACAAGACCCACTCCTCTCTTCGCCGGCTGCGCCCATCTAGTCAGATGACGATTGCTTGCTATCCATGTAAATCTGGCTGCCAGTGGCTTTGAACTTCACGCTCATTTCTGCCATGCCCGCGTTGGCGCGTTCTTCGTCGATCGATTGTCCGGAATCGTTTTGCACACGGGCGAATTCGCGCACTTCGTGACTGATTTTCATGGAGCAGAATTTCGGCCCGCACATACTACAGAAATGCGAGACCTTGTGCGCCTCCTTCGGCAGGGTCTGGTCGTGGAAGTCACGGGCCCGTTCTGGGTCGAGGGAGAGATTAAATTGGTCTTCCCAGCGGAACTCAAACCGTGCGCGGGACAGTGCGTCATCGCGCCGCTGCGCCCCGGGGTGGCCCTTGGCCAGATCAGCCGCATGGGCCGCCAGCTTATAGGTGATCACGCCTTCTTTGACGTCGTTGCGGTCGGGCAGGCCAAGATGCTCCTTGGGCGTCACATAACACAGCATCGCCGTGCCAAACCAACCGATCATCGCCGCGCCAATAGCCGACGTAATATGATCATAGCCCGGCGCGATGTCGGTGGTCAGTGGCCCAAGGGTGTAGAAGGGCGCTTCGCCGCAGCATTCCAGCTGTTTGTCCATGTTTTCTTTGATCTTGTGCATAGCCACATGGCCGGGGCCTTCGATCATGGTTTGGATGTCATGTTCCCATGCCACCTTGGTTAACTCGCCAAGGGTATAAAGCTCGGAAAATTGTGCTTCATCATTGGCATCGGCGATGGAGCCGGGGCGCAGACCGTCGCCCAGCGAAAAGGCCACGTCATACTGTTTCAGCAGCTCACAAATATCGTCGAAGTTTTCATAAAGGAAGTTTTCTTTATGGTGTGCCAAGCACCATTTGGCGAGGATGCTGCCCCCGCGTGAGACGATGCCAGTGACGCGCTTGGCGGTCATCGGCACATAGCCCAGACGCACGCCCGCATGAATGGTGAAATAATCCACACCCTGTTCGCATTGTTCAATCAGGGTGTCGCGGAAAATATCATAGGTCAGCTCCTCGGCAATGCCATCAACCTTTTCAAGGGCTTGATAAATCGGCACCGTGCCAATGGGCACGGGGGAGTTGCGCATGATCCATTCGCGGATATTGTGGATGTTGCGTCCCGTGGACAGGTCCATCACCGTATCTGCGCCCCAGCGCGTGGCCCAAACCATTTTATCCACCTCGTCTGCAACCGACGATGTGACCGCTGAGTTGCCGATATTGGCGTTAATTTTCACCAAGAAATTACGGCCAATGATCATTGGCTCGGTTTCCGGGTGGTTGATATTATTGGGGATGATGGCGCGGCCACGGGCGATTTCATCGCGCACAAATTCCGGGGTGATATAATCGGGGATTGCCGCACCAAAGCTTTCGCCATCGCGGGCAATTTTTTCATTCAACGCTTTGCGGCCTTCGTTTTCGCGAATGGCGATATATTCCATTTCTGCGGTGACGATGCCATTCTTGGCGTAATGCATCTGGCTGACGTTATGCCCTGCCTTGGCACGCAATGGGTTTTGCTTGGCGGGGAATTCTGGCACCAAGCGATCACCAGACGCGCCGCCGTTGTCTTCAGGGCGGACGCTGCGACCAACATATTCTTCCACATCGCCGCGGGCTCTGATCCAGTCCTCGCGGATGCGGGGCAGGCCAGCTTTGATATCCACATCGACATTGGGGTCGGTATAGGGACCAGAGGTGTCATAGACACAAAAATCCGGCTCGTTTGCGGTTTCATGCAGCGCGATCGAGCGCATCGGCACGCGGATATCTGGGTGGCGCTCACCGGGGATGTAAATTTTCTTGGATGCGGGTAAGCAGCCTTGGGTGATGGCAATTCGAAAGTCTTTATCTGGTGCGTTCATTTCCCGCGCTCCTATTGAATTGGCGTCGGGTGGCGCGTCAGTATGAGGCGCGATCCATCCCTCCGCCGGTATAATCCGGTTCAGGTTCAAAGGGTTGTAATCATACTCTCAGCGGTACCTATTCACCGCACCCCTTGGACACCCCAAACTGCGCTTATGGGGGCTTTGTGTCAAGTCAGGATTGTGGGGAATGAATTCCATATAGCCACACAAAGACAGATGCATTAGTCTGGCGGGGAAGAGGTCGTTTATGACAGACGAAAGCAAACGCGCGGCACTGGTGGTGATCGGGGACGAGGTCCTGTCGGGTCGGACCGACGATGCCAATTTAAACTATCTGGCGCGTTGGTTGAATGCGCAGGGGATCCAGTTAGCCGAGGCGCGTGTCATTTCCGATGACGAGACAAATATCATCAATGCGGTGAACGAGCTGCGCTGTTGTTTTGACTATGTCTTTACCACGGGCGGTATTGGCCCAACCCATGACGATATTACATCTCTTTCGATCGCCCGGGCCTTTGGCTGTGAGATGGCGGAGAACGCCGAGGCACGCAAGCTTCTTGAAGCCAGTCGGGGCGGACAGATGAATGAGGCGCGCCTGAAAATGGCGATGATCCCAGAGGGCGCGGAATTAATTTATAACCGTGTCAGTGCGGCACCCGGTTTCCGGCTTGATAATGTCTATGTTTTGGCAGGCATTCCCGCCGTAATGCGCGCCATGTTGGAGACATTGGATGGCAAGTTGGAGGGCTCTCAGCCTGTTAAGTCGATGACCGTCACCGCCTATGTCGGGGAATCGGGCTTTGCCGCTGATTTGGGGCAGGTGCAGGACACCTATCCTGACACATCCATCGGCAGTTACCCCTTCTATCATCAGGATGAGCACGGGCGGAGCAGTTACGGGGCGGCGCTGGTGGTGCGGGCAACGGAGGATGCGACATTGACCGCTGCGATGCAGGATATTCGCGCCAGACTGACGGCCCGGGGCATCCGCTTTGACGAAGGCGAGCCTCAACCAGAGTAACCCTCCTAGCGCCCGGCACAGATTGGGGACGCGGAATTCATATTGCATGTGGTCCCGCATGTGGCTAGGCTCACGTCATTAAATCGAGTCTACAGCGAGAATGTGTTAAATAACCGGGATTATTCATGAAAAAATTGGTAATGATTGGCGCCGCCTTAGTTGGCGCAGCAACGTTTGCTTCTATCTCCATCACGACGCTGGACGTAGAAGCACACAGTGTTGAGCAAACAAAGAGTGGCTGGGTGGATAAGTTCCGCCAGTTAGAAGAAATTTTACCCACACCCAATGTCTATCGGACCGGGTCTGGCGCGCCGGGCCATCAATATTGGCAGCAAAAAGCAGACTATCAGATCAGCGTTACCATTGACGACGACCGCCAATGGCTGACCGGGTCTGAGACCATTACTTACACCAATAACTCCCCGGATAACCTGCGCTATCTTTGGATCCAGCTGGATCAAAATAGGTTCCGCGATGGCTCGAATGAGTTTTTGACAAATACCAACTCCAATACCGAACGCATGGCATTTGGCACCCTGCGTAACATCATGATGGGTCAGGACAAAGAGCACGGCTACAATATTACGGCGGTTAAAGATGGCCGTGGTAACGCATTGCCAGCGACGCAGCTTGATACAGTGATGCGGATTGACCTGCCGAAGGCTCTCGAATCCGGCAAGTCGACAAAAATCCAAATCGACTGGAACCATCAGATCATTGATTCCGATGCCATGGGTGGCCGCGGAGGATACGAATATTTCGAAGATGACGACAATTATCTATACGAGATTTCGCAGTGGTACCCGCGTGTTTCCGCCTATACCGATGTGGACGGTTGGAACACCAAGGAATTTCTTGGTCGTGGCGAATTTACACTGGAATTTGGTGACTATGACGTAAAAATCACCGTGCCGGCAGACCACATTGTCGGCTCCACAGGTGTCCTGCAAAACCCCAAACAGGTCCTGACGTCCGAGCAACGCGCGCGTTTAGACGCCGCTAAAAATGCTGATAAGCCTGTTTTCATCGTCACGCAGGAAGAAGCCTTGGCCAATCAAGCCGAGGGCACGGATGAGACTAAAACATGGCACTTTAGCGCCAAAAACGTGCGTGATTTTGCCTTTGCGACGTCGCGGAAATTTGTCTGGGATGCGCAGGGTTGGAAACGCCCCAGTGACGGCGAAACCGTGATGGCTATGTCCTTTTACCCCGATGAAGGCATGCCGCTGTGGGACAAATATTCAACTACATCCATCATTCATACGCTGAACGTCTATTCCAAACATACCTTTGATTATCCTTACCCGGTCTCTCTGTCCATCAACGGCCCTGTTGGCGGCATGGAATACCCGATGATCACCTTTAATGGCCCGCGCCCCGTTATTCATGATGATGGCCGGCGTACCTATACCAAGCGATCCAAATATGGCTTGATCGGTGTGATTATTCACGAAGTTGGCCATAACTGGTTCCCGATGATTGTCGATACGGACGAGCGCAATTGGACTTGGATGGATGAAGGTCTGAATACCTATCTGCAAACCATTGCCGAGCGCGAATGGGAAGACGATTATCCCACCCGTCGGGCCGACCCGCGTAACCTGATCCCCTATATGGTATCGACCAATCAGGTGCCTATCATGACGCAATCTGAAAGCATTATGCAGTTTGGTAACAACGCTTATGGCAAGCCATCAGTTGCCCTCAATATCCTGCGCGAGACCGTTGTGGGCCGCGATCAATTTGACTTTGCATTCAAGGAATACGCCAATCGTTGGAAGTTCAAACGGCCTTACCCCGCTGATTTCTTCCGCACCATCGAAGATGCCTCTGGGGTTGATCTGGATTGGTTCTGGCGCGGTTGGTTCTACACCACCGATCATGTGGATATGTCCATCGACAAAGTGACATGGGCCACCATTGATACGGAAAATCCTGATGTGGAAGAGCCGCTGAAACGCGCCCGCCATCTGGAGGACCGCGTATGGCCGGGTCATAATTTCACTGACCTTGAGACCATGGTGGAACGCGACCCAAGTATGCTTGATTTCTATAATGAGAATGATGACTTCACCGTCACGGGCAAAATGCGCACCAAATATGAGAAAATGGTGGAAGCATTAGAGCCTTGGGAAGCCAAACTGCTGGAGGTTGGCCACAACATTTATTTCGTTGAATTTTCTAACCATGGTGGTCTTGTTATGCCTGTTCTGTTGGATGTTGAATTTACCGATGGCAGTACGGAACATGTGCGGATTCCTGCTGAAATTTGGCGCTCTAACCCGCGCAATATCACCAAAGCCTTCGTGACATCGAAAGAAGTGGCGTCGATCACGCTTGATCCCAAACTGGAAACGGCGGACGCGGATGTCTCCAACAACAACTGGCCGCGCCGTGCTGTGGAAACGCGTCTTCAGCTCTTTAAGCGTGATGACGCGCGTGACCTGATGAACGAGGTTTACGAGGACGAAAATCCTGAAAAAGACCCTGACGATGAAGAAAAAGATGAAGATGCGACTGAAAACTGATCAGCGCTTTTCACCGGTAAAACGATTGGCCGCCAGTTTCGCACTGGCGGTCATGGTTTTTGCGGCGGCAGGGTGGCAACAAGCAACAGCGCACAAATATTATGCGGCGCTGAGTGATGTGACCTATAACGCCGAAGCGGGAAGCTTGGAATTTGTCCATCGCTTTTTTGACCATGATATGGAACTGGCGCTGTCTCAGGAAACCGGCACGCGGCTCTCCTTTGAACGTCGGGACGAGATTGAACCTGTTCTAAAAGCCTATATGGCCGCTCATTTAAGCGTGACAGTGGACGGTGCGCCCATTGAGCGATCATGGGTTGGCTATGAATTGGATGGCAATAACCTGTGGGTCTATGAAGAGGTGCCCATGGCCACGGCCCCCCGTCACATAGCGGTTGAAAACACCATGTTGATGCGGATGTTTGCGGATCAGGTGAACACATTAAACCTGACAGTGGGCGCGTTTCGCCAATCGCTGAGTTTTCTGAAAGGCCGTTATTCCGGTGAGTTGGTGATTGAATAAATTTTCGGTTTATTTAATCGCTAAAATGAATATATTGCCTCGCAGCAGATCTTGCTGATTTGGGCCCTCTTGGTGGAACTGGTAGACACAAGAGACTTAAAATCTCTCGCTCGTATGAGCGTGCCGGTTCGAGTCCGGCAGAGGGCACCATTTTCTTTCTCATTTTTTCATTCAGTGTGACGCGCAGCACAGACACGCGGTGCGCCCTGTTCAAACACCCGCTCAGTTAATTGAATGATTGGGAGTGGGTTGGATGAAAGATATTTCCGCGTATAAGCCATTGATCGCGGCAAGTGGCATGTTGCTGGGGGCGATTGTTTTATTGGCCCTTTGCGTTAGGCTTGACTTGGGTTTTTAACATCGGTGATTAAGCCGCATGACATTTTTTCTGATCTGACTTATCCTCTCAAAGAGGGGGGATTTGACGTGTTGGAACAATCCGAAGTATTGATGGCATTCGCTGGTTTAGCAATCAGCCTTATTGGTTTTACGGGTATCGTCGTGGTCTTTGGAGCGCGCTCAAAAGCAGGCTGGTCGAAGGAGGATTATCAGAAACTCGTTCTACTGATCACACCTAGCCTTACAGTTTTTTTTGGCGCCGTCCTACCTATAATATTGGCGGCTGGTAATGTGCCTGAAAGCCTGAACTGGCGAATCTCCAACGGCATCTTTGCGGCGCTTCACCTTGGCTCGATTGGTTGGTTCGTCATAAACCCTGTTCAGGCAAGGATCAGTCGTGGGCAACTTTGGAATTTGCCTCATGGGGTGGCGGCAATCATCGCCAATATCCTTGCTGCTGCCGGCTATATGCCTTGGCCAGCGATGATTTATTTGATTGGCCTGACTCAGCAGTTATGGATAGGGATTTATAATTTCCTGCTTATGTTGGCGCCACGCATACGACCTAGGGATGAGAAGCCAAACATCAATGTTAGCGACAATTAATATCGCCCTATAAGGAATATGATGAATTACGATCAATATATCAAAGACGCCACGCGCACAGAAAGCCGGATTGATGCTGTGAACAGCTCGCCTAAGGCCTTGATGGAGGCGTTACAGATTTTCATTCTTTCGGGGCAGGTTTTGGATCTTTATAAACGTCAGGTTTATTATGGCAAAGACTTCACAGACGAGCAGATCGCACCACTTTTGGCCGAGATAAATACCATTTCGGGCGAAGGGGTCGACCGGGCGCGCGAGGACATTGACGTGAACCCGCGCGTTTTTCATGCCGCTATGGGCTTTGCCACAGAGGCGGGCGAGATTATGGAGGCCATGGTTGCGGGTATAGAGGGCGCTGGGTTCGATACGGTGAATTTCATGGAAGAAATTGGCGATATGAACTGGTATCAGGCGATTGCCTTGGATGAAACGGGGACGGAGTTAGAGGATATCCTTGATCGTAATATCGCGAAGCTTAAAGCGCGCTTTCCCGAAAAATTTACCGAGCACCACGCGGCGAACCGCGACCTGGACGCAGAGCGTCAGATACTGGAAGGCGGCGCAGAGGCCTAAGAGGCTTTACTCGGGTTGTTTGGTTAGGGTGAACCTGTAATTGGCAGTCGCGGACCAATTGAATAATTTATCGAGCAAGGATAAAGGTAGAAAGGCTAGCATGAGAAAAACATAGGCTTTCGTGCGCCCTCTGCCTGGTGATTTTTGTTTTGATTTTATCCAATTTTCTAGACTGAGTGCCCAGCCGGTGGGTAATGGGGTACCACGAGTACTGGCTAATTTCATTCCCCAGTTGGGAGCCGCTTGACGCAACCCGTCAGGCGAGAATAAAACAGTGTGATAGGGGTAATGTAGGGGGCCCCAAAAGCGCCCCCATAGGGAGGCCGTGTAATGGCTTGGGTTTGGGGTTTCCCCGATTAATACACCGCCGGGCTTTAAAAGACCTGCAAGGAAAGTCATTGTTTCCTGGTGGTCTGTCAGGTGTTCAATGACATGGTTCATTCGAATGACGTCTAATTGACCCTTGTAGGGCTTTAAGGCTTCGAAAGAACTCAGCAAGGTCAGTTTCGAATTTGCTTTGGCTTCAGGATATTCCACGAAATCAAAACCAATTAAATTTTCAAAACCGTGGCGTGCGAGGGTTTCCAGAAAGGCGCCCTGGCCGCAGCCAAAGTCCAGTAAATGGACATTTTTTCCAAATTCAGCTTCAAATCCGTCGGCGAGCTTTTTTTGATACATACGATTGAGAAGGTTCAGTCCGGCGGATTTGCTTTCAACATAATTTTGGTAATCATCGGCATAATATTCAGATAGATCCTCATTCTTTGGAAAGGGGAACTGTTGTTTGGTCTGGCACGCAGCGCACATGAGGATATCTGCAGCCTCGCGCGGAATAACGCCATATTCAAAATCAGTGGGGTTCGCGACCGCAATACGCAGATCGGTTGCCCCACAGGCTAGACAGCTCACGGTCATTTTAACCCATTCCATACGCTACTTATGATCGGCAAACACCCGGTGCCGTTGATATTTACATCGTCGTGTCTCTCGGCAATGCGGGAAAGCTGTCGAAATGGAAGTCCCGGCCATTTATGGTGTTCGTAATGATACGCCATGACCGCGGAATTAAAGAATAGCTTTTCGACCAGTCCTCCATACATAGACCGGGAGATTGTACTGTTTGTCAAAAACGCAGTCCCATCGCTGCGAACACAGGCATGTTGTCCCCACGCTCTAAACGTTTGAAATATGGGGTATATGGTGATGAGTACGCCAAAATAAAACGGATAAATGTACCAGTAGCCAGTTTGGATACTATAGGCGAACAGCACTGAATGTGTGATCCCTAGGGCGATGTATTTCAAGGCCTGGCTATTTTTCTTTTGGTCGGTTTTTTGACCAATCCTCAGCCAGGTGAAAAACATTTTAAAGGCAGCCTTGCCCATGAGTGACGAAAAAACATGGTGCCAAAATTGCTTTTTTGTTTCCACGATGTGGCTCTCGGTATCTGGGTCGCCAGCGACAAAGAAATGGGTGTTGTTGTGATGCTTGAAATGATGGGTCCTGTTCAATTCGGTGGTCACGCCCAGAAAAGGAAATATCAGGGTATTGGCGGCCAGATCATTGGCCTTTCGCCATTTCAGGATGTTCCAGTGGCTGGCTTCGTGCATCCATTCAGACATCATCCTTTGATGAAAAAGGATCAATATGATCGATATGGGAAGAAAGGCGTAGAGCGGCAAAACTGAAGGTCCCAATATAAGCCAACTGACAATTGACACATTTAAGGCAATAAGTTCTGCAATATTTCGAAACTGATCGGATGCGCTCAGTTCGCGCTTGTAAGCATTCATTTTTGTATCCATAGGACGCGATCAATCATAACCAGAGGAGACTATAAGGTTTGGAACGTCTGATAAAGCCTTATCTTGGAGCCGGCATGAACGCTTTTGGCGCATTTTCAGGTTGATTCAGCAATTAATCTATGGGCCGCGATGGGAATTTTTCTCAATCCAGATTCTGAGTGTCGGACGTGTCTCTGGAGACACTAAGGATACCGATAAAATTGCCTTTGCTATCAAACATCTCTTTGATGATTGCTTCAAAATTGCCAATGGTTCCATCGCCCTTGCGAATGCGCAGTGGGCCACGCCATGCGCCATTGTCTTGGATGGATTGGCGCAATTCGTTTCGCCATACGTCGTATTCGCCGTCGACAACCACCAAATCTGACACTGCAAGGTTATGCAGGTGATTGGATGAATATTTGTAAACCTTTGCAGCCGCTGGATTTACATAGGTCACCAGACCTTTTTCATCGGTGATGGCGACCACATCCATAATTTCTTCGAGGATGCTGGCTTGTTGATGGACCAGTTTGTGCATTTCAATTTGATGGAGCTTCGCACCAAGGAGTTGAGCGATTTTTTGCATATCTTCTAAATCTGCGGAGGTGAAATAGCTAATTTGCGGATGTTCACTATCTATAACGCCATAGAGCAAATTATTGTGGATGATCGGCACGGCGAGTTCTGAGCCCTTAAAATCCAAGTCTGAAATATAGCCTTTTTCTTTGCTGACATCTGGCACAACCTTAGGCGCCCTATTGGCGGCGACATTTCCGACGATGCCACTGCCAACCATCACGCCGATGGGGTCCACCAAGACTTTTTTCTTAGGGCTTTTCGGGCCAACCGCCGCCCGCTGGACCAATTTGCCTGCATGTTCGACAAAACTGTAAATCACACAGTCGACGAAATTCAATTTGCCGACGACTTCATGTGCCACATACCACAAAACGTCTTCTTCATCGTCAATACCGATCAGGTCCAATGACATAGCGTGAAATATCTCTAGCCGCTTCTCACGATCGGTTTGCGATTTGAAGATGCTCACGATTTATAGTTCCGATACCAAATGTTGATCTGAGCCATGCTCACCTGAGCTTACATTGAATACATATTGTCCTAAAGAAATATGAATCTGGTAACACCCTTGACAAATAGTCGCGCTTCGATCAGGTAGGCGCACTCGATCAGCGCAAAAACAAGGATAATAAGAATGCAGTCGGCGCCTCAGTCCGCGGTTATTGAACCAAAATTATCAGGCATGCTCAGGTTATATCGTACCGAGATTTTATCCGGTCTGACTGTCGCTCTTGCCTTGGTGCCGGAGGCCGTCGCCTTTGCATTTGTCGCCCAAGTCCATCCACTCGTGGGGCTTTATGCGGCCTTCATTGTTGGCCTGATTACGGCCTTGTTTGGGGGACGACCCGGCATGATTTCTGGTGCGACGGGCGCGTTGGCTGTTGTGATGGTGTCCTTGGTGGCGACGCACGGCGTGCAATATTTGTTTGCCACTGTGGTTCTGATGGGCATCTTGCAGATCCTGTTTGGTATTTTCCGGCTCGGTAAATTTATCAGGTTGGTGCCCCATCCTGTGATGCTGGGTTTTGTAAATGGTCTGGCCGTTGTTATTTTTCTTGCTCAAATGAGCCAGTTTAAGGTTGCGAGTCCATCAGGTGAAATGGCTTGGATGACGGGCATACCGATGCTGCTTATGCTGGGCTTGGTTGCTTTGACCATGGCGCTTATTTGGCTGGCGCCACGCTTTGTTCGCAGCGTACCCGCGCCGCTTTTCGGAATTTTGGTGGTGTCGCTCATTGTGGTCTTTTTCAATATTGATGTGCCAAGGGTTGGGGACTTGGCATCCATCAAGGGCGGCTTGCCGAGTTTTGCTATTCCGAATGTGGAATTTTCTTGGGCCACATTTGTGATTATCTTGCCCTATGCGGTGATTTTGGCGGCCATTGGATTGATCGAATCCCTCCTAACCCTCAACCTTGTGTCTGAAATGACAGAGACCAGCGGTGGAGCCAGCCGCGAATGTGCGGCGCAGGGCGCAGCCAATGTGGTCACAGGGTTTTTTGGCGGCATGGGCGGCTGCGCAATGATCGGCCAGAGCATGATCAATGTAAAATCAGGTGGGCGCACGCGCATTTCTGGAACGATTGCAGCGCTCTTCTTGTTGGCATTTATCCTTTGGGGGTCCGGGCTGATTGAACAAATCCCGCTGGCCGCTTTGGTTGGCGTTATGTTTATGGTTGTGATCGGCACTTTTGCATGGTCCAGCCTGAAAATTCTGCACCGAGTGCCAAAACATGACGCCTTTGTCATTATCTTGGTGACCGCTGTGACGGTTTATAGCGACCTCGCCGTCGCCGTGGTGGTTGGTGTGATTGTCTCTGCCTTGGAATTTGCATGGAAAGCCGCCAAGCGAATTAAAGTCCAAAGTGAAATTAATATTGAAGGGCAAAAGGTATATTACCTAGAAGGCCCCTTATTTTTTGGCAGTACCGCAAATTTTCAGGAAATGTTTGATCCCAAAAATGACCCCGATGATGTTGTTGTTGATTTCCTAGAAAGTCGGGTCTGGGATCATTCGGGCCTCGCCGCTATTGATGCGTTGGCAGAGCGCTATAGCCGGCGTAACAAAAACTTACATTTGCGTCATCTGAGCAAAGACTGCATCAGGCTTTTAAATAAAGCGGGCACCATGGTTGAAAGCATCGAAGGCGAAGACCCTGATTATGGTGTCGCCGTGGATTATAGCGAGACAAGATAACCCCATCCCTTTGCGATCCGGTCTTTCAAAGTATAAATTGTCGCAGGAACAGACGCTCAGTCGCTGATTTGAAGGCGCATAAGTAATTCTGGGTCTAAATGCTTGGGGGCAGCTAAATAGCTTGTGATTTCATCTACGGTGAATAAGGGTGACAGGCGATTTGGATCGAGGCCAAAAGCCTTCATTTCCGCACCTGCAATTTCCAGATCACCAAGGGTAAACGCCACGCGACCAGTATAAAGCATTTTACCCAATGGGTCGGATAGAAAATCACGCATTTCAACAATGCTGTCCTCAGGAAAACCGACAGCTCTTAGCGTGTCGCAATCTTGTGACCCAACCAGGCACATGGCCAACCCGCCACTGCTGATTGCCTGTTCCCGTGTCATGCCATCATAGGGGCCATCCTTGATTGTTATGACCTGGTTTTGCTTGGTGTAGAGTGGCAACGACCAATGATAGAGATCTTCGCGTTCCGGTGTGCGGTCAAAATTGGCGATCAGGACATCTGTATTTTCAGCCGTTTCATGAAGGACACGTCGCCATGGCGTTAAATGAAAGATGGCTTTAAGCCCGACATGGGCCAAATAGTTTTCGATGGGGGAAACCCATTCGCCAGCAACAATGTTGTCAGCCAGCTTGTAGAAATAAGGGCGGGTTTCTGTGGTTGCGATGAATATAGAATCAGGTGGAGCGTCGTCTCTGTGTTGGTCTTTGAATGTTTCAATGCTGCTTTGAACTTTACTCAATAATTCCGGCTTTAACCCTTTGTGTGCGGCCAAATATGTTGCCAGGTCCTGCACCACGCCCAAGCTTTTGAAATCAGCGGGTTTCATGCCGAAATCTTCCAATGGGCGGGACGCTAACCACTTGATATCATCAAGCCAGAATTGCGCGCGGCCATACCAGACCAATGTGCTTAGCGGCTCGCCTTTATAATCGGCCACCGCCCAAATTCGGTCGTCCGGGAATCCAAGGTCGCTTAACACAGCGCATTGCGAAGACTTGTGAATGCACACTGCGCGACCATCACTATTGATTGCGTCTTCTAGGGACATGTCGGCATAGGGGCTATTTTTGAGGGTAAATAGGTGGAATGGCTGATTGTCCAATTTATAGAGCCAGTGATAGTCGTCTTCGCGCGTTGGCAGTCGATCCAAATGTGCGATCAGCACATTGTCCAGTGTTGTGGCTTCGGCAAAGGCACGTGACCAGGGCACGATTTCGATACTATATTCAAGGCCACTTGCCGCCATCATGCGCTTGATCTGATTGACCCATAGCCCTGTTGCACTGCCATCTTCCGCAAAATATGCAAAAGGTGGAATTTCATTCACGACGATTCGCACATCTGGTTGGTCAGAACGCATGTCATCCTGTTCGGCATAATATGGTACTGCAACGCTCGGCGAGACTGCGATTGATAAGCCAAGGCTGTAGGTTAGGAGCAAGATGCCTCCCAATGCAGCTATACGAACAAATAGAGCGTTACAAAATTTCATGTTCGTTTACTGACCCCAATATGCTGCGGATTTACTAACTTGGAGGAAAGATAACACCTATTTCCTTAGGCGCAAACTGCGTTATTCCAGCATTTCTCAACAGATACGGCGAGTCGTGTTGATGAACATCGCCAATTGGGTTTGGGCGTTAAATAAGAGGAGATGGATTATTGTTCCTATTGTCGCCATAATTGGGGGGTGTTGTGCGTAAATCTGATCAGACAATGGAGGGTGCTATGGCAAAATTCAAATTTTCATCTTTTCTGGTGGCGGCATTCATCATGCTTTCCGTGGCCGTTACGCCAGCCTTGGCCGCGTCCAAGGCTAAAATTGATCGCCGTGTAAAACAGACCTTAAGTGATTTTCAACAACAGGTGCGCGGTGGCGACGCCCTATTGAAGGATGCAGCCGGGGTTCTTGTCTTCCCCCATGTCACCAAAGCAGGCATCGGGATTGGCGGCGAAAAGGGCGATGGGGCGCTGTTGATTGATGGTGAAACCGTCGCCTATTATCAAACAGTATCCGCATCAATTGGTTTTCAGCTCGGGGTGCAGGTACGCAGTCAGATCATTATTTTCCTTGAAGAGAGCGCGTTGAATGATTTCCGTCATTCTGATGGATGGGAAGTCGGTGTTGATGGCAGCGTGGCGTTGGTTGATTTGGGCGCAGGAGGGGCTGTGGACAGTCGTTCTTATGATGAACCCGTGATTGGCTTCATCATGTCAAACAAGGGGCTGATGTATAATCTAACCCTAGAGGGCAGCAATATCCGCCAGATAGAGCGATAGCACTCAGCGTCATGCCTTTAAACCCTGCGTTAACCATTAAATGTGATGGTAGCGATAAGTATGAGTGGCAATTGATCTTGCCAATAATGGGGTATGTATATGGACGCGCATCAAATTAAGCTTGTTCAGGACAGTTTCGCGAAGGTTGTCCCGATCAAAGAAACCGCAGCAGAACTTTTTTATAACAAGCTTTTTAAAATGGACCCTGCAACCCAGAGTTTGTTCAAGGGTGATATCAAGGATCAGGGTAAAAAGTTGATGGCAACCCTAGGTGTTGTCGTATCCGGCCTGAATAATCTGGACCGGATTTTGCCTACGGTTCAAGAACTTGGCGCGCGTCATGTCGATTACGGTGTTGATGACAGTGACTATGACACTGTTGGCGCGGCGCTGCTTTGGACGTTAGAGCAAGGCTTGGGCGATGACTTTACCGGCGACGTACGCGATGCGTGGATTGCGGCTTATAAGATACTCTCCGATGTGATGGTTGAAGCAGCTCACAAGCATATCCAGCACCACACTGGCGCGTCTGAGGCGTCGTCGAGTAACGCGGACGAAGCAGAAAGCAGTGATGGCCCGCTTTCAGACCGCCAGATTGAACTGGTGCAAGAAAGCTTTAACAAGGTCGTGCCTATCAAGGAGGCTGCGGCAGACCTGTTTTATAATCGGTTGTTTGAATTGGACCCAAAGACAAGGGATCTCTTTGGCAACGATATGACGGATCAGGGCAAAAAACTGATGGCAACTTTGGGTGTTGTCGTCGCCAGCTTGAATGATTTGGATCGCATTGTCCCAACAGTGCAAGAGCTGGGCGCGCGCCATGTGGATTATGGAGTGGCAGACAGTGACTATGATACAGTTGGTGCGGCGCTTTTATGGACACTGGGTCAGGGTCTGGGTGATGACTTTACTGATGAAGTTAAGGCTGCTTGGGCAGCGGCGTTTGGGGTGTTGGCCGATGTCATGATTGGTGCAGCACATACCTACCGCGAGGAAAAAGAAAATATAATTATGGTCGATCCCAAAAGTGAAGAAGGCCCTATTTCGGCCAGTAAAATTGACTTGGTTCAAGAAAGTTTCAAAAAAGTTTTACCCATTAAGGATAAGGCCGCAGAGCTATTTTATGGGCGCCTGTTTGAAATTGCGCCTGATCTGCGACATCTTTTTTCTGAAGATACCAAGGCGCAGGAGCAAAAGCTGATGGCGGCTTTGGGTACAGTGGTCACAGGGTTGAAAAATCTGGAAACCATTTTACCGACGATTCAAAAACTGGGTGCGCGCCATGTGGATTATGGGGTTGAAGATGCCCATTATGATACCGTTGCACAGGCCCTTATGTGGACACTAGAACAGGGTCTGGGGGATGCATTCACCGATGAAGTTAAGCGCGCATGGGGTGATGCTTATGTGTTATTGGCGGGTGCTATGAAAGACGCCGCGCATGATTATCAGGCTGAAATAGAAGCTAAGTTTTCTGCGCCAGCGCGACCAATAGAAACTCCAACAGCACCAGCAGCTAAGGATGCATACGATTGGGAAGATAGGGCGCCTGCGGCACCTGCGGGTCATGGGCAGGATTTAGGTCATGGAGCAAGCCAAGGTAATGGCCAAGGAAATGGATCAGCGCGGGCAATTGATTTGGCCGCTATGCGCGAAGGCATAGATAATCTTAAGGGTGAGATTGGCCGTGTCGGGATGGTGGCGCAAAAGATCAACCAAGTTGCGCGCCAGACCAATTTACTGGCGTTGAACGCAACGATCGAAGCCGCCCGCGCAGGTGAAGCTGGTCGCGGATTTGCCGTTGTGGCAAGCGAGGTAAAATCGCTATCAGGGCAGACCAGTGATGCAACCAAGGAAATTGCCGATGTTGTCAGTGGCTTACAAATGCTGATCGATGAAATGAGCACAGTGGTCGATAATTCGGAAAAATAGGCAAGCATGACTCAGGTTTCGAACAAGGCCCCGGTGGACGACCGGGGCCTTTTTTATGAGCGATTTGGAGCTTGTTTTAGTGATTGCGCCTGTGGTTAACTCGCAATTCGCTTGTGGCCAATATTTGGACTGAATTTGGGGAAATATTATGATCAATAAATATAGAATAGCCGTATTTGCATTTATGGGTGCGTTCCTGTTGACACTGAGCCTGCCAGCGCAGGCCCAAAGCCAGTCGACTGTGAATTTCGAGTTTTGGCCCGGTGCCACCTATGACCCCGTCATCCCCACGGTGGAAGATGTGTTGGGCTATAAAGCGGGCGAGCGCATCACATGGCCCTATAATGTGGAGCGCTATTTTCGCGCCCTCGAACAGGCCGCTCCTGACCGTATCAAAGTTATGGAATATGCCCGCACATGGGAGGGTCGCCCGCTTATCTATGCGATTATCACCAATGCGGACAATCATGCGCGTTTGGATGATATCAAAGCCGACATCCAGCGACTTGCTGATCCGCGGGCATTATCCGCGCGTGAGGCAGACGAACTGACCCGCACATTACCGGGGACCACATGGCTTTCCTATGCTGTGCACGGCAATGAAATTTCATCGACGGATGCGGCGATGATGACCGCTTATCATTTGTTGGCCGCAACCAATGATGCGCGGGTCCCTGATATTATGGATAACACAATCGTCTTTATTGATCCGATGCAAAACCCCGATGGTCGCGCCCGCTTTGTGCATAATTTCGAACAAGCCGAAGGCTTGGAAGCAGACGGCGACCAACTGGCCGCAGAGCGGAACGAGCCGTGGCCGCGTGGGCGCACCAATCATTATCATTTTGATCTGAACCGCGACTGGTTGACCCATACCCAACCGGAAACAAAGGGCAAAATTGCAGTGGTCAAGGAATGGTATCCCTTGGCCTTTGTTGATGCGCACGAAATGGGGTCCAATTCGACCTATTTCTTTGGCCCGGAAGCCGTTCCCTACAACCCGCATCTCGCGCCGGATCAGTTAAAAAACCTCACCAGCTTTGGTCTGAATAACGCGCGTTGGTTCGATGAATTTGGCATCGATTATTTCACGCGTGAGGTTTATGACGCATTTTACCCCGGCTATGGCGCCAGTTGGCCCAGCTATTTTGGCGCAATTGCTATGACCTATGAACAGGCATCGGCCCGTGGACTGAAGGCGCGGCGCGATGATGGCAGTGAATTCCATTTCCGTGAAACCGTGCGCAATCATTTCGTCACCTCGCTGTCGACAGCGGAAGTGGTGGCAAAAAATAAAGAAAGCCTGTACCGCGATTTTTATGATTATCGCCGCAGTGCGATAGAAGAAGGCGGCAGCGGTGATGTGCGCGCTTATATCATTCCAGGCGGGGCAGCGCAGGGTCAAAAACAAGGTATGGCCGATCGTTTGGCGGGCCTGTTGAAAGACCATGGTATCGAAATTTACCGCGCCACACGTGATTTCCGTGCGGGTGGGAACAGTTATGAGGCTGGTAGCTATGTGATTAACGCGGCACAGCCCGCCAAGCGTTTGGTGCGGGTGCTGTTGGATGCGCAGGTGCCTATGGATGACGCCTTCATCCAAGAACAGGAAGCCAGACGTCAACGCAATCTGCCAGACCAGATTTATGATGTCACGGCATGGTCTTTGCCGTTGATGTTTAACGTGGATGTCAAAACATCCAGCCGGGGCGTGCCGATCAATGCGGGTTTTGAAGCTGTTGATCATGACGGGGTTATTCCGGCGCGCATTGAAAATAGCGATGCTAAGGTTGCATATCTGGTGCCATGGGGCAGTGTGAACGCTGGTCGCTTGCTCTCTCGTGCGCTGCGCGGGGGGGTGCGCGTCAAATCCTCTGACAAGCCTTTTACCCATGGCGGTCGTCAATACCCGGGGGGAAGTTTGATCATTAAGGTGAGCGAAAATGGCCCAGACTTAGCTGATAAGCTTGCTTCATACGCTCATGATACCGGCGCTGAGGTTGTTGGCGTTGACGACAGTTGGGTCACGGTTGGGCCAAGTTTTGGCTCACGCAATGTTGTAGAAATGTTGCCGCCAAAGATCGCCATCGCGTGGGGTGAGGGGGCCAGCACCTACGCTGCCGGTAATACGCGATTTGTGATCGAGCAACAGCTGGACTATCCAGTGACCCCCATCCGCATGTCCGATCTGGCCCGTGCAGACCTGCGGCGTTATCAGGTGTTGATCCTGCCCAACGGGGGTTGGGGCGCAGGGTATAGTGCCAGTCTTGGCACCCGTGGTGCTCAGAACCTGAAAGACTGGGTCAATGCCGGTGGTACGCTTATCCTGATGGGGTCCGCCATGCAATATGCTGCTGATCCAGAGGTGGACCTGATTTCCGTGCGACGGGAATTGGCGGTTGGCACCGAAGAAAAAGCAAACGCTGAGGAAAATAAGACCGTTGCCGGAAGCCATATCGGTGATGCGGTTCAGTATGCCGATGCCATTAATGGCGTGGGTGAAAGCCCAGACAGTGTTGCGGGTGTTCTGGTGCGCGGCATAGTTGACCGTGAACATTGGCTCGGCGCGGGGGTCGATGACACATTGAATGTTCTGATCCGCGGCAGCGAGATATATACCCCGATCCGTATCAGCGAGGGGCACAATGTGGTGCGCTTTGCTGATGCTGAAAACCTGCTGGCATCTGGCTATATGTGGGAAGAAAATCGGGCTCAGTTGGCCTATAAACCCTTCTTGATCTCAGAAGCACGGGGCCGGGGGCAGGTGATTGGCTTTACCCAAGACCCCACCGTCAGGGCCTATTTGGAGGGCTTGAATATATTGATCCTGAACGCGGTTTTCCGCGGCAGCGCACATTCGACACCTGTGCGCTAAAGCTGATTGTTTAACGTGTAAAGATTGGGACAGGTGTAAAACCCTGTCCCAATTTTTTGTGGTCTTAGTGGTTGTGTTCGCTCAGTCCAAGGCGTGCACGCACAGCTGGGGCCAAATTGGTTAGACCCGCATCTTTTCCGAGGTCAAAGGCCGCTTGCGGGTCCAGACCTTTGATAAAATAGGCATGGAGCGCGATCAAGGCGCCCGCGCGGTTGCCTGAGCCACAGTGGATCATCACCTTATCATTCCCCATGGAAAGCGCGTGTTCCAACTGCGCTAAGGTGCTGCTATCGCCAAGATAGTCGGGGCCGGGCATGGGGATGGAGATATAATCCATACCTAATCCCATCACCAGTGCCTGCTCGTCGAACTCTGAAAACTCGCCCTCGGCACGTAGATTTATGATGGCGTCAAAGCCCTCTGCGGCCAATACCTTAAGGTCTGCTTCGCTGGGCTGACCCCCGGTCATAATGCCCCCTGCAATCTCCTTAGCATTGGGAATTGCGGTCTGGGGCATGTCTCCGGCGATGGCCGTAGTCAGCGCAGAGGCCGACATTATCAAAACTGAACAAAGGAGAAGGACATAGCGAAGACGTGATTTGATCTGCAATGTGGAAAGGGTCATGTATGCGCTCCTGATTGAAATGAGGTTCATTTTAGCCCACCGCGGTGAAAATGGCCATACCAACGAAGTTCGCCATGGCATAGCCGAGAACGCCGACCAAAATAGCGGGGGTCACCAGTCCCTTCCAGCCCTTCGATGCGGCCAGTCCTGCCGCTGTTGTGGGGCCGAGAATACACGCGTTAGAACCTGTGATGATTTCTGGCAGGTTCAGCTTCATCCAACGGCCGACCGAAAAAACCACAAGGAAATGGACAAAGGTCAGGATCAACAAGAAGACAATAAGCACCGGGGCGGTTTCTAAAAGTACCCAGACGTTGGCGCTGGCCCCAATAACGGCAAAGAACAGATACATAATCAACATGCCCAATTGAAATACGCCTTGTTGCCTGCGCAGGCTGTCGCCGAATAGCGTCGCACCGATGACGCTAATAGCGGTGATGGAGATGATCGCGGCGCTAGGAATGCCTGTATAATTTTGTACAGACTGCCCAATCAAAACGATGATCCATGCGATGGCCAACCCCCGAATGGCATCCAACGGTTGGATGCTCTCCCAAATGGAGACGCGTTCTGGCCGGGCAGAGGCATCATCATATTTTTCGCCCATGTGATCCTTGAAGATATGTCGGATGGCCATGGTTGCGGGCAGCCAGGTGAGGAAAATCAGATAAATCACCGCCACCAAATTATCTGCGGCGAGGGTGGGAATAAGCATTGGGTCCCCCGCAATACCCGTGGCTGTGGAGACTGCGACGAAATTCATCGAACCGCCGATATAACTGGCGGCGAGCGTTGCGATTAGTTCTGCCTCTGGTCCCGGCAGGTCGACAAAAAACATGGCCGTGAAGGCCCCCAAAACAGAGCCGACAGCACCGACCATGAAGGCGATGAGGGTGGGGCCGGATTCCCGCAGGATGTGGCGGATATCGGCATCGATCAGCAATAATGGAATGGCCAATGGAACCAGCGTGCCCATGACATGGCCATAAACATCTGACTTTTCAGGGATGATGCCCACATTCGACAAGAGCGCGCCAATGATGATGACCAGCATGGTGCCTGAAATTTTAGACCCCCAACGTGTGCGTTCCTCGGCCCAGATGGCAAACGCCACAACCATGATCAATGCCCCCCATAGCATGAATTCATTGCCCGCAGAAATCAGCGCTTGCATCTATTGCCCTCCTCAGTGTCCCAACCCCTGATGCAGTCTATAGGCTCTCGGCTGTTTGACCAGAGGGAATTATCTTGGATGATTCGCCGTATTTGGCACAAGGCTTGCTTGTTAGAAGGGCGAAGTGGGATGAAATTTACGGTATTAAAATGATCCCGTGAGGCAAGAAAATGAAAAATATGCAAGAAAAACATATATATAGCAGCAAGCCTGTGGATGCAAAACGCCTGCGAAAATCACGCGGTGCGGCTGCAATTTCTGCCCCTTTACGGGGTCGTTCGTCACGATTTGGCATAGAATTGCCGGGCAATTCACATTTTCTTGCGGCCCTGTCGTCTCGTCGCTCTGTCGGTGGTGCGCTCTTGGATTTGTCGATCCGCGGTGCCCAACTTGATGCCGAGCTAAATGCTTGGAACGCAGGGCGCAACCGGAAGGAGGCGCGTTAAGTCATGACCCTTTCAACAATGCTCAATACCGCTTTGTCAGGCATTTTTACGAGCCAGTCCTCTATGGGCACGACGGCAAATAATATCGCCAATGTGAACAATGAGAATTACGAGCGTCAGGTCGTACGCCAGGAAACTCTTGTTGTTGGTGGTAAGTCGGTGGGCGTCAAAATTTCCGCCGTTGACCGGATTGTCGATCGCTTTTTAGAGGCCGCAGGCCTGACCGCAAACGCATCTGCCCAATCGGCCTCGATCCAGCGCGAATTTCATGATCGCTTACAGGGCGTCATTGGTCGTCCCGATTCAGGTACGACCTTGACCGCGCGGATTGATGCTGTATTCGCGTCTTTTGCAGATCTGACCCTGAATCCGGCCGACCGTATTGTCCGTCAAGCTGCGCTTGAATCGGTGACAGATATGACCATTGAAATTGCGCGGCTGTCACAAAATATTCAAGACCTGCGTAATGATGCCAGCCAGCGCATGGGCGAAGAGGTCAACGTGGTCAACGAAGCCTTGAAGCGTGTCCATGCCATAACCCCCATCATCATTCGCCAGAAAGCCATCGGCGGGGAAACAGCGGGTCTGGAATCGCAGCGCTCAGAAGCGCTCAGCGAGATCTCCGAAGTGATGGATATTAAAACCATCAGCTATGATGATGGTCGTATGGACGTCCTTACGGGGTCTGGGGTGACCTTGCTTAATTTGGCGCTTAGGGAGTTGGAATATGTTCCCCCCGGCGTGGTAACTGCGGATACCCGCTTTTCGCCCATTAAAATTCACCGTTTGGACCCCTTGACCAATGAGCGGACAGGATCGTCCAGCGAATTGGACCCAAATATCAAAAGTGGTCGGCTGCGCGGTCTTTTAGATATGCGCGATGGTGACCTGCGCAATCTTTCATTGAGCTTGGGTGAATTTTCCGCGACCTTCATGGAAGAGATTAACCACATCCATAATAATTATTCGGCATTCCCGCCCCCCAACAACTTGACCGGGCGCGCCACAACAATTGATGGGGCTCATCTTTCTAATTTCACGGGTAAGACAACATTTGCGGTCACCGATTCATCGGGCAAGGTCGTCGCCGAACATCAAGTTGATTTTGACGCTCTGTCCCCGGTGAATTTTACCACGGTCATCGCCAATATCAATGCGGGCCTTGGCGGCAACGGAACTGTGGCCTTGACGGGCGGTAAGCTGAGTTTTACCGCGACCAATGCGGCCAATGGTGTTGTTATCAAAGACGATGGCACCACCCCCAGTCAGCGTGGCGGCCAGTCATTCTCGCAATTTTTTGGCATGAATGATTTGTTAGAAGCCAAGGTCAGCGGTAACTATAAGACCGGCTATGTGGGGACCGACGCCCATAATCTTGTCGCTGGCGGCCAATTGGCGCTGGAAGTGCGCGATAAAAACGGCTTGATTTTGAATAGCCACACCATGAGCGTAACAGGCACCACATTTAATGATCAGATCACCACGCTGAATGCAGCAGGGGGCATTGGCGATTTTTACACCTTTGCGCTCGATGCCAATGGCGAGATGACATATACGGAAAAAACAGGCTTTAGCGGTTTGCAGCTTTATGTTGTGTCTGATACCACCAACCACAACAGCACGGCCATATCATTCAGCGAGTTGTTTGGCCTTGGCGATCGGTTCCGTGTCGATCCATCGAAGAATATACAGGTGAAAGAAGGCATTCTGAATAATCCAGAAAGAATGGCGCTTTCTTCCTACGATTTGACCGTAGGTGTGGGCAATGTTGCTTTGTCCCAAGGCGACCAGGCGGGCGCTTTGGCGCTGCACGGGGCACAGGGTGCGCTTTTGAAATATGGCTCGGCGGGTGAGCTGGCCAATATGCAGGTGACATTTTCGCAATATGCTTCGGCCTTGTTGGCGAATGCTGGCCTGATGGGCGCGCGGGCAACCAACAAAGAAATGGACGCATCAGCCCTGAAGGTAGAGCTTGACCAACGTACGGCGGATATTTCTGGTGTGAACTTGGATGAGGAACTGGCCAAGATGGTGCAGTTGCAAACATCCTTTAATGCATCTGCGCGCTTGATTACAGCTGCTGACGAAATGATGCAATATTTGGTCGATACGATTTAACGAGGTGATGCAATGACACGGGTATCCAGTTTTGGTCAGCGTCAGGCGCTTTTAAGCAGTCTTTTGAACAACCAGCAAAAGGTGTTCGACAGTCAGGAACGCTTGAATTCCGGCAAAAAAAGCCGCGACTTTCGCGGGCTTGCGTCCGAAGCCACCACGCTTCTGAATAGCCGCGCTTTCAAATCCCGCGTTGATACTTTCCAAAGAAATATTGTCTCTGTTCAGGGCAAGGTTGATGCCAATGATGTGCAATTAAACGGTATCCTGAATATGGCGCGCGAGTTTCGCCAGAACATTGTCGAGGTGCTGGCCCAGGGCGAGGCACTGGCATTTGAAGAAGTGATGAGCGAGACCTTTTCATTTATCGCAGACAGCCTGAATACTGAGGTTGGAGGTGTCTTTATTTTTGGCGGTTCAAAAACCGACACCCCGCCCGTCAATGCCAACGATATTTCAGATCTGGTCGCGGCAGGGGCGGCGACGGACTTGTTCCAGAATGACAAGAGGGCGCAAAAGGTTCGCATATCCGGTACGGTTGAAATGACCTATAGTTTGCTCGCGGATGATGTCGCTAAGGATATTTTCGGCGTGATGAAAACCATCGCGGATTATCATTATGGCGGCTCCGGCCCACTTAGCGGAAAGCTCAGCACCGCAGATGTGAATTTCCTAACCACCGAGCTTGGTAATCTTGATACGGCCTTGGATGTGACCCAATCGGTGCAGACATCAAACGGTTTGAAGCATCAACGTCTGGAGACAATTCGCAATCAGCATGGCGACACATCTGATTTTTTGGAAGGTTTTATTTCCGACATTGAAGATACCAATATTGCCGAGGCAATATCTCGTCTGAACCAAGACCAGTTGGCGCTGGAGGCCTCGTTGCAAACCATGGCTAAGCTGTCGCGATTGTCATTGCTTGAATTCATTTAATTTGATTCATTCAAGGAATCCATCATCTTAGTGTGGACTCTTGGACTCGAATCTAAATAAGCCCACTTATCCTTTTGGTATTGACGCGATTCGCGAAAAGACTCATACTTCTCAATTGCTATAAGAATCACATTTTGGACATAATTGATTCCTACGATTCTTTTCGAACGAGCATGTTAGCTCGGCGATGGTCAGCCCAAATGCCAAAAATTGGCTGTTTTTAAGGGTTGCCATTGGGCGAAGCCAGGGGGATATGGCTGTGGTGGACAAGCAATTGACGGAGCTTTTAGGGCTAGCGCGGGACAAATCGTCTCAGGCGCGGTCACGTCTTGTTGAAAATATCACCGATCTTTTTCTGTCAGATGAGGGCCGCTTGAACGAGCATGAACGGGCGCTCATGTCAGATATTCTTTCGAAACTCATTACATCTGTGGAGCGTAAACTGCGCGCGGAGATTTCCGAGGCGCTGGCTGATTCCAAAATGGAGTTAACCGAAGTTGCCATTCTTCTTGCCAATGATGAGGCAGATATTGCGCGCCCCATTCTTGAGCGCAGCCAACTGGTTAAAGACGAGCAATTAATCGACATCATCCGCAAACGCACAGATGAACATCGCTTGGCGATCGCCATTCGTGACGGTCTTGGCTCCGAGGTTGCGGATGCCTTGGTTGAATATGGCAATGAAGACGTGATTGAGGCGCTGCTTAAAAATCAGGACGCTGACTTGTCCAGTCAGGCGATGGAATATTTGGTGTCAGAATCGCGTCGTATTGATCGATATCAGGAACCACTTTTAAGTCGGGATGAGCTGCCCGCGCAATTGGCGCACAAAATGTATTGGTGGGTTTCGGCTGCGCTGCGCAAGAAAATTGTCACTGAATTTGCGGTCGATCCGCTGGTGGTTGATGATTTGTTGCAACAGGCGACCAATCGGGCGCTGGTGGCCCATGGTGCCGGGGATAGCGCGGTTGCCAAGGCACAGGCATTGGTGCGCCGGATGGCGAGTAATAGGGAACTGACCCATCAATTTTTATTGCAGTCGTTACGCCAGCAAAGAATACAGGTCTTTGTCGCTGGAATTAGTGAATTGGCGCAGGTTGACTATGATACCGCATGGCAGATTTTCACCGATAAGCGCTGTGAAAGCCTCGCGATTATGGCCAAGGCCATTGACGTGGACCGGACGGATTTCACGTCGATGTATTTGCTTTTGACCAAAGCGCGTGATGGTGCCGAAATGCGCTCACCCGGGCAGTTGAAAAATATATTGGAGCTGTTCGACACAGTTGATCAATCAACAGCGCTAGGGGCCTTGCAATATTGGCAACAAAATAAATCGTATAAAATGGCGATTGAAGAATTAGAGAACGCCGGATGACAGGCAATGGCCCACGCAGATGGGATGAACGAGCCGACGAGAATGAGTAGGAACAACCTATGAATGCATGGACAAAAGGTCCGATTGCGCGAAAGATAAGCTGGGAGGAGTCTGATGGCCCCACCACGTCTTATCATGTTGCTGCTGATCAAGATGACGCGGTGGGACGGTTGCAATCTGCGGACCCGCAGATGCAGTCAGGAAATGTTGCTGTGGGCGCGACGCGCCCGACGCCTGCGAATGACCTACTCGAAGGTCTAAAAGACCGCCTTATCATTGACGATACTGATCCTTATTTTGTTGCCTCAATCGAAGGGCGGCTTTTGGATTGTAACGACCTTTACCGCAAAGTCGCGGTAAGTTCGGCGGGTGCCTTGCCATTGATGCCAGATGATGGTGGGCGCGGTGAATTGCCTGCTGCGATCATGGCTGTGTTTGAAGAGGTTGAAGCGCTGGAAAAACCCATGCGCTATAATGAGCGCCATGTCATCGGCGGCACGGATCATATGTTCGCGGCGCGTTATGTGCCGGTCTTTGATCACAGTGGTGCGACCGTTGCGGTTGTGGCGTTGTACCGCGATATCACCGAAAAAGCCAAGCAGGACGCGCATCTCCATGAAATGCGCCAGAAATTAAACGATTATGCCCGCTCCACATCAGACTGGTTCTGGGAGGTTGATCGTCAATTTCGCCTTACCAGTCTTTCCGAGCGCTTCACATCGATTACCGGACGATTGGCCCAAGCAAATATTGGTCGCCGCCTTGATGAATTGGGTGATTTTCAGCTTAATCGGATGCAGGAAATACCAGCCTACCAATCGATTAAGGGTCGTACACCCTTCCGTAATCAATTGGTCTGCCTTGAAACAGACGATGGCGAGAAAAAAACATTCAGCCTGTCCGGTGTGCCAATTTTTGATAAAATCAGCGGCAATTTTATGGGCTACCGTGGTGCGGGTGTTGATGTCACCCATTCTATGGATGCCGAAAAAGATCTGTCACGGGCCAAATCTCAGCTGGAGCAGGCGTTAAAGGCGCAGCGTCATCAGAATAGAGAGCTTGAAGCCGCGAACGAAAAGGCCGCCAATGCATTGCGCGCCAAGGAAGACTTTTTGGCGAATATGAGCCATGAATTGCGCACCCCGCTGAATGCGATCATCGGCTTTGCGCAGGCGATGAAAAGCGAAGTATCGGGTCCGTTAAGCCCAGAATATCTCGGCTATGCGGGGAATATCTCCGATGCGGGCGACGACCTGCTGCGACTTGTTGAAAAGTTACTGTCTGCTGGCTCCTTAGCGGGGGAAGCGACAAGCGCCCCGGACATGATCATTGAGTCCTGCGAATTGCACGCGGTCCTGGTCGCGGCGCGCGGCAAAGCGTTTGCAAAAAGAAACATTTCCGGCATGGATTTGTCCGGTCTTGTGATCAAGACTGACCTCGTGGTGCAGGGGAATTTCGATCATCTGGTCGATATTTTTGCCAGTATTCTGGATAATGCCGCTCGTTACACACCTGTCGGCAGCGGTTTTGGCGTTCTCGTCGGTTTGGATGAGGCGCGCAAAATGGCAAAGGTCAGCATCTGGGATTCCGGTCCCGGGCTGAATGCCGATGAGGCGCTGAACATTTTCGAGCCGCTATGTGGAACCGCGCGTCATGCTCATAGAGCATCTGTAAATGGTGATGGCGCGGGCTTGAGCTTATATCTTGCGCGGCAATATCTGCGCCAGATGGGCGGCGAAATAACTGTCGAAAGCGAAGCGGGCAACGGATCGCAATTCCATATTTATTTACCGCTCTAGTCTTCGGCGAAATTAGCCATAATTTACGATTGCCCAGCCGGTTCTGCTGACCTATCCTGCTCGCTCATTTTTTGAATCAGGGAGAGTATAATGGATACGCGTGCTGCTGTTGCGTTTAAGGCCGGAGAGCCACTTTCAATCGAAACCGTTCAGCTTGAAGGCCCTCGTGCGGGCGAAGTGCTGGTCGAAATTAAAGCAACAGGCGTATGCCATACGGACGAGTTTACGCGTTCTGGCGATGACCCAGAGGGGCTGTTTCCGGCTATTCTGGGCCATGAGGGTGCAGGTGTGGTGGTTGAAGTCGGCCAAGGCGTGACATCATTGGCGGTGGGTGATCATGTCATACCGCTTTATACGCCTGAATGCCGCCAATGTAAGTTTTGTCTATCTGGCAAAACCAATCTGTGTCAGGCCATCCGCGAAACTCAGGGCCGGGGTTTGATGCCAGATGGCACCAGCCGCTTCTCTCATAATGGCCAGCAAGTGTTCCATTATATGGGCACGTCCACATTTTCCAACTACACGGTGGCACCGGAGATCGCATTGGCGAAAATCCGCAAAGACGCACCGTTTGAAAAGGTGTGCTATATCGGTTGCGGCGTGACCACGGGCATCGGCGCGGTGATCAATACGGCGAAGGTGACACCGGGCTCGACCGTTGCGGTCTTTGGCCTTGGCGGGATTGGCCTGAATGTGGTGCAGGGTGCGCGCATGGTTGGGGCCGATAAAATTATCGGCGTGGATATCAACCCAGCGCGGGTTGATTTGGCCACCAAATTTGGCATGACCGATTTTATCAATCCCAATGACGTGGACAACATCGTCGAAGCCATTTGTGATCTGACCGACGGTGGCGTCGATTACAGCTTTGAATGTATAGGCAATACGGATGTGATGCGCAATGCGCTGGAATGTTGCCATAAAGGCTGGGGTGAAAGCGTCATTATTGGCGTTGCTGGTGCGGGTAAGGAAATCTCTACCCGTCCATTCCAACTGGTGACAGGGCGCGTTTGGAAAGGGTCCGCCTTTGGCGGGGCGAGGGGGCGAACTGACGTGCCGAAAATTGTCGATTGGTATATGGACGGGAAAATCAATATCGACGACCTGATCACCCATGTGATGCCGCTGGACGAAATCAATAAAGCTTTTGACCTGATGCATGCGGGCGAGAGCATTCGTAGTGTGATCAAGTTTTGATGGAAACCATTTCTGAACATAAGTGTTTCGATGGGACGCAGGGCTTTTACAGCCATCACTCGGCGGCAAATGATTGCCTGATGAAGTTCGCGGTTTTTGTGCCAAATAGCGCAGATCAGGGGCCGTTGCCTGTCCTGACCTATTTGGCGGGACTGACCTGTACGGAAGAAACCTTCGTGATAAAAGCGGGTGCGCAACGCATGGCGGCGGCGCTGGGCATCATTCTAGTTGCACCGGATACCTCGCCAAGGGGTGAGGGCGTCGCGGATGATCCAGATGGCCATTGGGACTTTGGTTTGGGCGCTGGTTTTTACGTCAATTCGACCCAAGCCCCTTTTGAGCGTCACTATCAAATGTATGACTATATCACCAAGGACTTGCAGGCGGTCGTCGCTGAAAATTTCCCGGTGGATACAGCCAAACAGGGTATTTTCGGTCATTCCATGGGGGGGCATGGGGCGTTGACCATTGGCCTGAAAAATCCGGATATTTATGCGTCCATTTCCGCCTTTGCTCCCATATGCGCCCCTATGGATTGCCCGTGGGGTCAGAAGGCGTTTTCTGGGTATTTGGGGGACGAAAAATCCGCCTGGGCAGCCCATGATTCTAGCAAATTGATGGCAATG
>Ga0209475_10000400_pt1 | contig 96360 bp, 94 predicted proteins | sample tdDd471_FD_187128 | JGI IMG/M metagenome (GOLD analysis project Ga0209475, IMG submission 187128) | Marine sediment microbial communities from the Atlantic coast under amendment with organic carbon and nitrate - tdDd47.1 (SPAdes)... | ecosystem: Environmental > Aquatic > Marine > Coastal >... | reverse complement strand
TGAACTTGCGTTCGGTGCGGAGGGCGGTTTATAAAGGGCCACCTCCAACCCGTCAACCCTCTTTTTAAAAAACTTTCACAATCTTCAAAAACTTATCTATCTCAACCATCCGGTTATCTAGCTAAGCTCTTGTTTTGCCGAAGCTTTTTGAGAGCCCCTCAGGAGCAGCGCCCCGTCGGTGAAGCCGGGTTATAAAGACCTCAACACACCCTGTAAACACCTTTTTTCAAAAAAATGAAAAAAAAGGTCAAATAAACTGACACATTATACTTAAGTCATTGTTTTTACAGTATGATTTAAATGGTATTATTTGAATTAACCGGGACTCGGTGAATGCCCCTTACATAAAACACGTAAGCTATGATAAAGATAACGCCATGACACAAGATAATGATGAGACGGAATTGCCCGTCACCGACCCCATCGTCACCGGCATTCTTGATGCGTTGGCAGGCGGGTCCTCACTGACCGTAGAACAAACCGCACGCGCCATTGCCGAACAACGGCGCAAACCCAAGGATGGCCCGCAGTTATGGCGCAAGTACATGCTGGCGGTTAAACAACAGGCCATGCATCTGGGTAAAACCGGACAAATTGAAATTGTCCATAAAGGCGAAGTCATCGACCCGGATAATTTCAAAGGTCGGGTTCATCTGCGCCTGAAAAAGTAATACGGTCGCGTTACAGACCAACAAAAAAGCCCCTTACATTTCGATAAGGGGCTTTTTCTATATTTGGCGAATCATTTCACTTTTAATCGAAGGCATCATCCCAAGTGCCTTGAGTCGCGGCCTTGGAATATTCGGTTGCGCGATTTTCAAAGAAGTTGGCATGTTCCACGGCATTGAGCATGGCATCCAGCCACGGGATCGGATTCTTATCGATATGATATTGCGGGGTCATCCCCAACTGCTCCAAACGACGGTCCCCGATATACCGGATATATTGCTTCACATCCTCGGCGGTCATACCTTCCACGGCGCCCATTTCGAAGCATAAATCAATAAAGGCATCTTCATGGGTGACAATGGTCGCACAGGCCTCATAGAGGCGACGATGCAATTCATCGCGATCAATTTCGGGATTCTCTTCCAGAAACGTGCGATAGAGCTTGATGATCGAATTACAGTGCAGCGTTTCATCACGAACCGACCATGTAATGATTTGCCCCATGCCCTTCATCTTGTTCAAACGCGGGAAATTCAGGAGAATCGCAAAACTGGCAAATAATTGCAGACCTTCTGTAAAAGCCCCAAAGACTGCCAGTGTGGTCGCAATATCAATTTTAGTTTCAACACCGAATTGCTGCATGTAGTCGTATTTGTCTTTCATTTCCTTATATTGAAGGAAGGCCGCATACTCGGTTTCAGGGATTCCGATGGTATCAAGCAAATGCGAATAGGCGGCAATATGAATGGTTTCCATATTTGAAAAAGCCGCCAACATCATTTGAACCTCGGTCGGTTGGAACACGCGGGTGTAATGACGCATGTAACAGTTATTGACCTCAATATCGCTTTGCGTGAAAAAGCGGAAAATCTGTGTCAGCAGATGACGTTCACTTTCCGTCAAGTTCTTGTGCCAGTCTTTGACATCATCAGCCAGAGGGACTTCTTCAGGCAACCAGTGGACCTGTTGTTGGGTCAACCAGGCTTCATAGCACCAGGGATAACGGAACGGCTTATAAACGGGATTCGCATCCAGAAGGGACATCTTTTCTTTCTTTCACTATACGTTCGTCTCAGCTCAGCGCCTTACTGACAAGCCAGACATTCTTCATATTTGTTTTCATCACTTAAGGGCAGGCGCGGGTTATCCGGCGTTTCCACTTTTTCCAGCAGCACGCGTAGGCTTTCCGGCACATGATCTTTGGTGGCGACAACCTCGGCCCGCTGAATGGATTTGGAGCGACAATAATAAAGGCTTTTTAACCCGCGCTTCCAAGCCTGATAGTGCAGTTGATGTAAATCGCGTTTATGAACATTTGCAGGCAAGAACAGGTTTACGGATTGCGCCTGATCAATAAATTTCGCCCGGTCCGCCGCCAGATCCACCACCCAAATCTGATCCAGTTCAAAGGAGGTTTTGAAAATATCCTTTTCATCCTCACTCAGGAAATCAAGATGTTGAACAGATCCCTCCTGCACGGTGATGGAGGTCCATGTCTCTTCATCATTCTTGCCATAGCTTTCCAAGACCGCCGCAAGATAAGGGTTACGGACATTAAAGGAACCGGACAAGGTTTTATGCATGTAGCTATTGGCGGCAATCGGTTCGATCCCCGGTGAGGTTCCGCCGCAGATAATCGAAATGGACGCCGTCGGGGCAATCGCTGTTTTGCAGGAGAATCGCGCCTTCATGCCGTATTCTGCGGCATCCGGGCAGGATCCGCGTTCATCCGCCAAAACTTCGGAAGCTTCATCCGCTTTTTTCTGAATATGGGCAAAGATATTACGATTCCACGCTTTCGCCAGCGCCGATTCAAATGGAACGCGATTCTTTTGTAAAAGAGAATGGAACCCCATTACCCCCAACCCAACACTGCGTTCGCGCATCGCTGAATATTTCGCGCGCGCCATTTCATTCGGGGCATTCTGGATAAAATCTTCCAGAACGTTATCAAGGAATCGCATGATATCTTCGATAAACGGGGATTGTCTTTCCATGCTTCATAGGTTGCGAGGTTCAAAGAAGACAGGCAACAAACAGCCGTACGTTCTTCGCCGTGATGATCAATCCCGGTGGGTAAGGTAATTTCAGCACACAGGTTTGAGGTTTTTACGGTCAACCCGGCCAGTTTGTGATGTTCCGGCAAGGCCGTATTCACATGGTCGGAATAAATAATATAGGGTTCCCCGGTTTCAATACGCGCTGTCAAAATACGGATCCACATGGCACGCGCCTTAACACTGCGCATCACCGTTCCATCATGCGGGGACAGCAATTTCCAATCTTCATCATTTTCAACCGCGCGCATGAATTTATCGGACAGGAGAACACCATGATGCAAATTGGGAGTTTTGCGGTTGGGATCCCCCCCGGTCGGGCGGCGAAGTTCGATAAATTCTTCCAGTTCCGGATGCGTATCGGGCAAATAAACCGCAGCAGACCCACGACGTAAGGAGCCTTGAGAAATCGCCAAGGTCATGGAATCCATCACACGAATGAACGGAACCACACCGGAGGTTTTCCCCACACGTCCCACCGGTTCGCCGATAGAACGCAAGTTCCCCCAGTAAGACCCGATGCCGCCACCTTTTGCAGCCAGCCAGACATTTTCTGTCCATAGTCCGACAATACCGTCCAGCGAATCACTCGCTTCATTTAAAAAGCAGGAAATGGGCAAGCCACGGGTTGTTCCACCATTCGACAAAATCGGTGTCGAGGGCATAAACCACAGACGGCTCATATAATCATAGATACGTTGAGCATGCGCATCATTATCCCCGTATGCAGAGGCCACACGACCAAATAAATCCTGATAGCTTTCTTCCGGTAACAAATAACGGTCCGCCAAAACCGATTTACCAAATTCGGTCAGATAATGATCGCGGCTGTGATCCACATGAACTTGTGCCCCACCTTGAACCTGAACCACGTCAAGCATACTTGATTCCACTTTTTACGCCTCCGTTTTGCGTACTATGTCATTTGTATATAGGAACAAAAATCTATGCAGCGTGAAACACCACGCTCATCATCTTGTACCTGGATCTCGCGATTTAAAGACCGCCTGAGCTGATTCGCAGAGCGACCGCCGCGCTTCAAATTAGGAAACGGGCGGTCGTTGGACCATTTCTTGCTCAAAAAACACTCCAAGATCAGCTTTCTCGTACCCCAGATATTGTGGGTGAGATGGCTGCCTGTCAACAAATTATAGTAATTCTAATGATTTTTTACAGCCCTGAAAAATTCCGCCTGCAAAACAGACCGCACAACAACTGGACTTCTGAATTTAAGATAAGAATTATGGGTAAACGAACTATCGGATAAACAACAACGCGCGCTCAATACCTTCATCAATCGTTGTTTGAATTTCTTCGCCGAGGAAAACGCCTTCCTCTTCCTGTTCTTTTTTCAGGTTTTTAATTTCACCTAAAATTGTCAGCACTTCTTCCACAATTTGTTTGGCTGCGCCTTTAAGCTTATCGCCTTGACGTTTTAACAAGTTCTCGGACGCCTGAATACGTTTGCCCACTTTTGAGGCATGAACCGTTTCATGCACAAAAAAGTAATCTTTCAGCGCAGATTTTAGTTTCTCGGGGCTCAGGGTCGTGTCGTTCAGGCAGGACAAAACATACTTTGCGTGCTCCATTGGTCGACGGCGCAACTCGTCCATTGTCAAAGGCAAGCGATCCACAACAAAGTTTTGCGACATGCATGCCGCCTGTAGCATATTAATATCAAATTTGTTTTTACGTTGAAACAACACCACGATCACCAGATCAAAAAAGATGTTGTCATAAAATTTATAAAGGCGCGACAAGTTGGTCACAACCGGTCCGACATCCGGTTCATCCTGCTGATTAACGATCTGGCTGATACATTCATATTCTGTTTCAAATTGCTTTTCGCTCAATTGCAAAGCATAGGACAATAAACCGAAACTAAAATGCTGGGACAGATTAAACACGCCCTGACTTTCCAGTCTTTGCCATTCTTTATGAATTCGGATCGGCGTTGTCTCTTTTTCTGGCGTTTTTCCCTTAACGGATTCTTTTTTCTCTTTTTTCCCAAAGGCAAAAACTTTTTTCAGGCTAGAGCCCAGCCCGCCGGAAGACTCATCACGTTTTTTTGCCCCAAGAACTTTAATTTCTTGCGGCAATCCCGCAATCCCGGCGCGTGCGATTTCGCCTGCCCAATCATCAAATGCCAGACCGACAATCCCGTCAATATCGCGATAGCGGTCTTCCCGATATAAACGCAGAACCTCTTCATCACTGTCTGAACTGTCCGTATGATTATAGACCCGACGTGACAACAGATCGCGTTTCTCGCGGATTAATTCGACAAAAGGCTGTCGTAAAATTTCAGGGAAACGAGGCGACAGTAAAAACAAAGGCGCGACACCATCTTCATGGATACCGCTGACCTCAACAGCCTTGCCTTTTTCAACAACAATGCTGTCACCGCGCAAAAAGGCCAAGCGGGCGCATAAACGTTTATAGGCATAATCTATCAGGATTTTTTCTTCACGCTCATACAGGAAGCCTTTCTTCACCGCCGGGGCGGGTTCATCTTCTTGTTGCGCAGAAGCGGGTTCGCTTTTTTCAGGTTCCGAAACAGATGGTGAAGTTTGCGCCGCCGTCGATGTTTCCACGTTTATCGGTTTACGCCCAGCGGCTTGGATACGCTTAATTGTATTGGCCAGCGCATTTTCCAATTCCCCCGCCCTTTTACGGGCAAAAGCCGAAAATTCCTGATCCTTAAATGCAAGGCACTTTTCAAGAAAACTCAGGGCCGTCTGAACCTTCACCAGAATATCCGGTGTTAAATCCCCTGCCTCGTGATTGGCCAATTCCGATAAAATCTGGGTCACCGCATTATCAATGACAGCCATCAGCGTGACTTTATCCGTATTCGGCCCCAAATTCATCAACTGGGCAAAAGCATTCACACCACCGACAGGTGCACTATCGGTTCCTGATAACCCTTCTTTTGGTGGCGTAGGCATGCGCATCACCCTAGTAAAACGTCCATTTTAACTATAGTTATTTACGATATTATTTATCAAATTATGATCATCTATAGGTTATAGTTCAAGTCTTTCAAAGGTTATTTTTTTGAAACCTGAGTAAGTTCCCCCCAATTTACAGTTTCCAGCTCTGGTTGACGGAATTCAATTGTTTATGATTATTAACAAAAGTACTATCCTGCCTGATCCACAAACTGTTATGGATACGAACTGATTTTCAATAGGGTTATTTGTCGTGAAGAAAGTTCTAATCGCGCTGTGCATCTTTGTCCTTGTTCTGGCTGCGGCGATTCTCGTTATTCCAAGTTTTATCGATTGGTCCGGTCATCGCGCTGAAATCGCCAAGAAAATAAAAGAAGCAACCGGTCGCGAACTGATCATCGGTGGCGACATTGCCTTCACGGTTATTCCTTCCCCTGTCTTAAAAATCGGCGATATCCATCTTGCCAATGCGACAAATGCCAGCAGCACGGATATGATTGCGGTTGAACAGCTTGACGTACGCGTCTCCTTACTGCCTCTGTTGGCAGGCAACATACACGTACAATCTATCCGCCTCATCCGCCCTGTCATTCAGTTAGAAGTTTTGGAAAACGGCAAAGGTAACTGGCTATTTGCGACAGACAACACCAACGTGGGCGACATCGAAACAACAAAACAAAGCAATGATCCGGCCTTTATCGAAAATGATACCTCTAATAGCTCGTCCCTACCCATCCAAATCGATAACCTGATCATTGAACAAGGCCAACTGGTTTATCTGGATAAAGCCAATGACATCCGCGAAGACGTGCGCGACATCAATAGTCGGTTTGCCATTGCAGGCTTGAACGGCCCGTTCGAAGCCGAAGGAACCATGTTGGTGCGCGGTATTCCGCTTGGTATTGAAGGATCAATCGGACAAATCATTCACGGGCGAACAGCCTCCTTCGCCACGCAAGTCAGGTTTGCGCATGGCAACACCAGCACGCGCTTTACCGGCACCCTCGTCAACCTTGCCGAAGGTCCTAAAATCAGTGCCAAGCTTGATTTAAAAGGGGATAGTCTCGCGGGTTTTATCAATGCCTTTCAAAAAACAGATGAAATGGCAGGCGGGCTGAATCGTTCTTTTTCCGCCCGCGGCGAAATGACTTACGGCCCCAATGGCTTAAGTCTGGGCAAAGACGGCCTCGCACTTATGGTGGGGGAAGATCGAGGCACTCTGCATGTTGAGTATGAGAAAAAAGAGTCCAAGCAGCTGAGTGTGAAAGCCAATTTCAGTAAAATTGACGGGGACGCGTGGTTAAATGCATCTCCATATCAAGTCATTGAACCCACCCCTTTAGCCCCGGTTATCACCTTATCCACCAAACAATCCCAGCAGGGCAGTCGAATTTCGGCGGCAATCGGCAGCGTTCAAACACCTGCCCGGAAATCATCCGTAAAAGCCCCCGCTGCGCCAAATATCCCAACTGACCTAAATGCAACCGTTGCCATTAATATTGATGCCCTCTTATTCAAAGAACAGGCGATCAGACAAGCACAAGCCAATATATCCCTGACACAGGGGGAAATCGCGCTTGAGCGTCTTTCCGCCATTTTGCCAGGGGCAGGTGAATTGACCGTTTTGGGCGTTGCCGGAGAGCGCGCCGGGAAACTTGGCTTTGATGGAACACTGGATTTAAATGTCGCACATTTGCGCGGTGCCCTTGATTGGCTTGATATCGACACCAGTCATGTCCCGCTGGAACGCCTGCAGCAAGTCACACTTAAATCAGATATCAATTTTACCGGTGAAGAGCTCCATCTTCTGAATATGGAAACGAAACTGGATGGTTCCACTCTGAACGGTGGCCTTACCATCGCCTTACAATCCAGACCTTCCTTCGGTGCTTCTTTTCATTTGGATCAATTAAATCTGGATGCGTATCTGCCTGCACAAGGGACCACACACACGCCCACGAAAAATCAAGACAACGCAGACCAAACCGGGGCTGCCAAAGAACCCTCTGTTCAAAGTTCCGCCGCCCCCGTCCTGCAATCCTTGAAGTTACTGAATACTTTTGATGCCAATCTTGATCTCAGCGCAGGGCAAGTTGTCTATCGCAAACAAACCATCGAAGACATCCAGATTAAAGCCACGGTTTTTGATGGTAAACTGGATATTCAAGATGCCCATATCAAACAGTTGGCAGGTGTTCGTCTGGCCGCCAAAGGCGGTATTGCGCCCTCAGAAGACGGCTATCATGCCAACAATCTGTTTCTTTCCCTAGATACGTCTGATTTCACAAATGCAGCGACGCTTATTGGCCTTCAAGATGCCCTTGACTGGTCCAGACTTGGCACCGGGAATGCCAGTATCACTTTGAATGGCCCTGTTTTATCCCCCGATATGGATATTAACGTAACCGCCCTTGACACCACCTTGTTTGCCGCTGCCAAAGCGGATCTTCTTCCGTTGCCCAAAGCAGAAGCCAGCATCAACCTTGCCATTTCCGATTTTACGAAATTAACCCAAGGTCTTGGGGTGAGCTATCGCCCGCGCGGTCCCCTGACAAAACTGGATATCAGCGCGGACCTGAATGCGGACCTGACGCAAACCAACCTGAAAAATATTGTCGCCCAAATTGGTGAAGATCAAGTCAGCGGACATATTCTTTTTAAACAACAGGGCCGTCCGCACCTTAATGTCAACTTGCAAACCGATCATCTGAACGTCACGCCGTTTTTACCAAATGACCCTCAAGCCACATCAAAGACGCCAACGTCAAATACATCGCAGCCGTCTTCACAGACCGCCCCCCCTTCAAACCGTTGGTCAAAGGATGTGATTGATTTTGGCTTCATGCAAAACATGGACGCTGATCTTCAACTAAACGCAAAACGGCTTCTCTACAAAAAGGTCGTTCTGGATAATCTGGTCCTAACCGGGCAGTTAAAAGATGCGGAACTCAATATCAGTGACGCCAGCGCCAACCTGTTTGGTGGACAAGCCAAAATCGTCTCAAAAATTGTCACGGGTGAAACGAATGACATTCAGGCGACACTCGATGCCAGCGGTCTGAAACTGAAGCCGCTGCTCAGCCAAACCGGTTCAACAACTGTTGCAGATGGTACATTGGCCCTGAAGACAATGCTCGTCACCCAAGGCAAAAGCGAGAATGATTTTGTTTCCAATCTGAATGGGAATGGTTCCCTCAATCTGAATCAGGTTTCCGTTTCTGGTAAAAATACAGGCGGCTCCCTTTTCGACATTCTCAATCTTTTGGCGACCCTATCCGGTAAAGACCCTGCTAAAGGCTTGGCCGACATTGCCGTTCAATCCGATATCACAAAGGGTGTTGCAAAACTCAGTCAAGCGAGCCTGACGTCCCCCATTGCGGGAGGAAGCGCACAGGGGCAACTGGATTTGCCCAAATGGTATATGGATGTCAGCGGGACCTTAAATATCAAGCAAAATGCCTTGATCGGCCTGTTGGCACAAAAAGCGAAAATGAAACAAGATTATCCCTTCGCCCTGAAAGGACCATTGGATGCCCCCAATGTGAAACTGGACACCGGCAGTCTCAGCAGTGGCGGTGGATTGATTATTCCCCTACCCGACAAATTAGAGAAAAAAGGCTACGGCAATCTTATTCGCGGCCTCATCGGCGCATCAGGCGGTCAAACACAAAACACACAACCTGAAGAAACAACAACACCGACAACACTGCCTGCTCCACAAAGCGACGGTGAAACACTCGCCCCGCCGCCACCGCCCGGTGCTGCAAACGACAACACACAATCCCTCAGCCCGGAACAACAATTGTTGCAGGGCCTTGGCAACTTACTGCGCAAAAAATAAGGGTTTATCGCAAATAAGCCTGAAGGTTTTCTCTAAGATCATCCGGTAAAGGGACGGACTTTTCATTTTGCGTATCCGCCCAGACCATCACATTTTCGATAGTGCTGAAACACTTATCGTTACAGAAAAGTCCCTGTTCGATAACAACGGATGAATTGCCAATTTTGCGCACGAGCGTACCGATTTTCACTTTGCCGGGATAATAAGCTGCCGCCAGATAATGAATGGTGATTTTCGCGATCACCCAACCGATACCGTGGCCCCCGGTACTGCCCGGATAAACCGTTTCCAGAAAATCAACCCGTCCGCTTTCTGAATAAGTTGCAAAGGCCGTATTATTCACATGACCAACCCGATCCAGATCGGCAAAGCGAATAACCTCATCCGTCCAATAGGAATAACTTTCCATCTTTCTTAAGTCTAACTCATTCACGTTATTACATCCTTTTGCTATACTTAGAATATTTCTAACAGGAGTTTCCGCCATCTGTACAGTGTCACAAAACAACAAAACTGTTTTGAAGTTCTTAATTTCCAGATGAAGGGTTGAAAAACTCCTCCTTAATGGCGATTTGAGGCTGGTAAAGGAATCCATTTTCCTATAGTGTCCGGCCCAAATGAATATATATGTAATATCGATTACATAGCTGTATTTGCCTGTAACATGATTGGCAGACCTGAATGGGGATGCATCTTGAAGTTGGAGATGACCGTGAAGTCCATTAAACCTGTTCTCATTTCTGGACGTGAAGTACACCCGATTATTGAAGGGGGCAAAGGTGTTGCCGTTTCAAATGGTCGCAGTGCAGGCGCGTTTGCCGCTGCCGGATGTGTGGGTACATTTTCCGGTGTCAATGCCGACTCTTATGACGCGCAAGGCAATCCCATTCCGCAGGTTTATCACAGCAAAACCCGTAAAGAACGTTTCGAAGAGCTGATCGCCTACGCCATTGAAGGCGGCATTGCACAGGCCCGTATCGCACACGAAGCTTCCAACGGCGAAGGCCGCCTGCATATGAACACCTTGTGGGAAGCCGGCGGCACTGAACGTATCATCCACGGCGTTCTCGAAGGGGCCAAAGGTTTAATCCACGGCGTTACGTGCGGCGCGGGTATGCCCTATAAAATGGCGGAACTCGCCGCACAGTATAATGTTTATTATTACCCGATCGTCTCCAGCATGCGCGCCTTTCGCGCCTTGTGGAAACGCTCTTACAGCAAATACGCCAACCTTTTAGGTGGCGTCGTCTACGAAGATCCGTGGAAAGCTGGTGGCCACAACGGTCTGTCCAACGCCGAACGCCATGACGAACCCCAAGACCCGTTCCCGCGCGTTGCTGAAATCCGCAAATTTATGAACAGTGTCGGTTTAAACGATGTTCCTGTCATCATGGCAGGTGGCGTTTGGTATCTGCGTGACTGGGACGAATGGCTGGATAACCCGGAAATTGGCCCGGTGGCCTTCCAGTTTGGTTCTCGTCCCCTGTTGACGCAGGAAAGCCCCATTCCCGATCATTGGAAACAACGCCTGTTGAACCTGAAAGAAGGCGATATTTCGCTGAACAAATACAGCCCGACAGGTTTCTATTCATCACAATTGAACAATGACTTCCTGAAAGAACTCGGGGCACGTGCCTCCCGTCAGGTGGTCTTTGCCCGTAAACCGACGGAAGACCTCAGCGCAGAAGTTAAAGTCGGCGCACGTGGTCGCCCGATCTATGTCGCGCCCGACCAACAAGCCAGCGTTGAAGGCTGGATTGCGGCAGGTTACACTGAAGGCATGCGTACACCGGACGACACCATGATTTTTGTCACGCCGGAACGTTCCCGTGAAATTCTTGCAGATCAAGCCGCCTGCATGGGCTGCCTGTCTGCCTGTAACTTCTCCAACTGGGCAGATAACGAAGAAAATACAACGGGCCGCCTGGCGGATCCGCGTTCCTTCTGCATCCAGAAAACATTGCAGGATATTGCACATGGCGGGTCTGTGGACAACAACCTTGCCTTTGCCGGACACAATGCATTCAAATTTGCCAATGACCCGATTTTCCAATCCGGTCGCGAAGGTAAATTCCCCACGGTTGAACAGCTTATTCAGCAGATATTGACAGGAAACTGATTTTTTTTAGGGTTAATTGACCTGTATCAATTTTTCTTCAAACGGTTTCTGACATATTCAGCGCAATGTTGAAGCATTCTAATTTTAAAGTACGAATTTCTTCATAGAATATGTCATAACCGTTTAGTCGATAACAGGTGGTTAACATGGAAAAAATACGCCCTTTCAGTCACGCGTTAGACCGTCTACGTGATGCTGGTCTTCGCCCGACACGTCAACGCCTCGCCCTTGCAAAATTATTGTTTGATGAATGTGATCGTCATATCACCGCCGAACAACTGCACTCCGAAGCGCTGGCAGGCAATATCCGCGTTTCCCTGGCGACCGTTTACAATACTCTTCACCAGTTTACTTCTGCCGGCCTGCTGCGCGAAATCGTCGTCGATGCAGGTCGCTCCTACTTTGACACGAACACAACCTGTCACCATCATTTCTTTGATGAAAACACAGGTATCCTGTCTGATGTGCCGGAAGGTCAACTGCAAGTTACCGGTGTTCCCACACCGCCCAACGGTTCCGAAGTGGAAAGCGTTGATGTAGTGGTGCGTATTCGCGCTGCATCATAATTCGATAGAGCTGTCTCTTTCGAATTACAAAGCCGGATTCTGGGGGGGATCCGGCTTTTCCTTTTTTAAGATCAAAGGACAACCTGTCACTCCGTTGTCTTTACATCCATCTTTTCAAGATTCAATCGGGCGGTTTGGGCTGTCTCGCTTTGCGGGTCTATCTCAATTGCCGACATCCAGTCTTGCCGGGCAAGGTCATTGTGGCCTTCAATACGGTAGAGCATACCCCGCTCAAGCAACGCATCCGTATTGGCAGGCATCAAGGCCAATGCATGATTGATATCGCGCCATGCCTTTTCAAAATTTTCTGTCAGGCGATAGATTGTGCCGCGAAAGACATAGGCATCGACAAGGTTTTCATCCAATGACACTGCCTTGTTCAAATCATCCAGCGCATCCGTATAATGTCGTGTACTGGCGCGCACATGGGCGCGGTCGACATACAGGTCGGGATTGGTTTCATCCAAATTAATCGCGGTACTCAGTACAGCACGGGAACGGTCATTTTCATTGGCCAGAAACCAGCCTTGTGCGGCTTGTGCCAGAATTTGTGCTTTAAATTCTTTGGATCGGCGTGAGCTATCAGCAAGCTTTTCCATGCGTTGTGCCCCTGTCTCATAACGTTTCATCGCAATCAATGCACTGGCGATGCAATGTTCTGCCGCTTCGCCCCCGCCCAGACCTTTCCACGATAAACCGCTATCAAAAGCCTTATGTGGTGCTTGACGAACAAGCTGCATACAGGCTTTATACTGTTTCGCATGATCAATCGGTTCTGCCTGCGCTGCGACTGCGCACAGGGACAAAATGACAGTGACGGATAGAAAAGCCTGACGTTTCACTTCAAACCTCTTAACATATTGAGAAACACTTTTTCTTTGTAACGGGTTCACAGCATGAACACACTCTTTATCTTCGGCATGGGTTTCAGTGCCGGACATTTCGCCCACCGGATGAAAGCCAAAGGCTGGAACATCATCGCCACATCACGCGAACCCGTCGCAGTTGAGGGAATCGACCTCATCGCATTTGACGGGACAAAACCCATTGCCGATTTTCACGAACGGCTCAAGGATGTGACCCATGTCTTGCATTCCATTCCGCCACACAAGGAAACGGGCGATTGCGTCTTCAATCTGCATGCCCGTGATCTGGAAAAATTGCCGAACTTAAAATGGATGGGATATCTGTCCACCACCGGTGTCTATGGCACCGCTGACGGGGCAACGGTAAATGAAGACAGTCCGCGCCACCCCACCAGCGCCCGTGCACGCGCACGCAAGCAGGCCGAGGACAACTGGCTTTCCACCCGCCTGCCCCTGCATATCTTCCGCCTTGCCGGTATTTATGGCCCCACCCGGTCCCTGTTCGATTCGATTGCCAAGGGTCGCGCCAAGGCCATAGATAAACCGGGACATGCCTTTTCGCGCATCCATGTCGAAGATATCGCTGGTGTTCTGGAAGCCTCTATCAATAAGCCCCATCCGGGCAGCGTCTATAACTTATGTGACGACGAACCATTGGAACCGCTTGCGGTTTTAAAAACGGCTTGTGCTCTGATGGGGGTCGATATGCCCCCGATCCAGTCATTTGACGAAGCCGCCAAAGAAATGACCCCGATGGCTTTAACCTTCTGGAATGACAACAAGCGTGTTGATAACAGCAAAATAAAAACCGAGCTGGGATACGACCTGCAATACCCAGATCACCGCAGCGGTCTGGAATCCGTCTGGGCGGAGATGCAAAAGAATGTATGAATTCTTTCACGATCCGATCTATTTCCTCACCATGATGGGCACCGTTGTTTTTGCCTTATCCGGGGCAATGGCTGCGGCACGTAAGGAATTGGACATCTTTGGCTTTATTATCGTTGGACTTGCCCCGGCCGTGGGGGGCGGGACCGTGCGGGACCTTTTGCTCAATGCCGAAAAGGTCTTTTGGATTGAAGATTTGAATTTCCTGTATGTCGTCATCGTCGTTGCCGTCATTGCCTTCTTTCAGGTTCATCGGCTGGAAGGCAAACGTTACACCCTGTTGATGTGGGCCGATGCCTTTGGGTTGGCGCTTTTCACCATTATGGGGACGCAAATTGCCATGACCTATGACATTCACCCCGTCATGGTTGTTGTCATGGGGATGATCACCGGCACATTTGGCGGTATGGTACGCGACATCATCTGCAACGAAGTCCCCTTTTTACTGCAAAAGGAAATCTATGCCCTCGCCGCGATTGTCGGCAGTTGCGCTTATCTGTTTTTCTTGCATTTGGGATTGGACGAACAGGGTGCAATGGTCATCAGCGTGGCGGCAACCTTTATTGTGCGCGGTCTTGCCATTGTATTTGGTTGGAGCCTTCCGCCCTATAAAGCTGGTGGAAGCCCGACATGAATATCCAAAAATTTGCAGCACTGAGCGGTGTTTGCGCCCACACACTTCGTTATTATGAAAAGATCGGGCTTTTACGCGATGTTGGGCGGAACAAAAATGGTCATCGTGATTACAGCGAAAATGAACGGGTCTGGATTGATTTCATCAAACGATTGAAAGAAACAGGCATGGCCCTAAAAGATATTCAACGTTATGCCGACCTGCGTGCCCAAGGGGATGAGACAGCGCAAGATCGCATGGACTTATTAATCAACCATGCCGATGTGCTGGAAGAACGCTTACGTCAGGAAAATGAACATCTGGACAAGCTGAGACAAAAGATCGCCTTTTACCGGAAACAAATTTCTGGAAATTAGCCTATTGACTTAGAGTATACTCAAAGCCGTAGCCTTTCTTTCATACCAAACAAACTGATGTGAAAGAAAGCAAACCATGTCCCCCACACGTTATGAAGCTGGCCTTGCCAAACTGACTGAAATTGATGGACAGGCAGGGCAAAATGTCATCGACAGTCTTGCCGATATCGCCCCGGATCTTGGTCGATATATTATTGAATTTGCCTTTGGCGATATTTATCGGCGTGGCACACTTGATCTGCAACAACGCGAACTCATCACCATTTCAGCACTGAGTGCAATGGGCGGGTGTCAGCCCCAATTGGAAGTCCATGTCAATGGTGCCTTAAATGTCGGATGCAGCGCCAAGGAAATCGTTGAAACCATGATCCACATCGCCCTTTATGCCGGATTCCCTGCTGCCCTGAACGCCATCACCGTTGCCAAAAAGGTTTTTGCAGAACGCGATATTCAGGTTTAATCCATTTTGCGACGCGCAGACAGGGCTGCACTCAGGGTGCCGTCATCCAGATAATCCAGCTCCCCCCCTACCGGAACACCGTGGGCAAGGCCGGACACAAGAACGTCGCACTCTTCCAGACAATCGGCGATATAGTGCGCGGTCGTTTGACCATCGACCGTCGCACTGGTCGCCAGAATAATTTCTTCCACACCGCTGTCACGGGCGCGCTCAACCAATTGGTCGATCTTCAGATCATCCGGGCCGATACCGTCCAACGCCGACAATGTGCCCCCCAACACGTGATAACGCCCACGAAAACTGTTGGATCGTTCCAACGCCCATAAATCCGCAACATCCTGCACCACACAAATCACCCGGTCATCGCGTCGTGGATCGCTACAGATGGAACAAGGATCACTGCCATCCAAATTTCCACAAACAGAACAGCTTTTTACCGCTTGGTCCACCCGTTGCAAGGCATGGCTTAAGGGTTGCAGGACGGTCTCTTTCTTTTTAACAAGATGCAAGGCTGCGCGTCGGGCGGAACGCGGTCCCAGCCCGGGCAACTTGGATAAAAGCTGAATAAGTTGTTCGATTTCAGGCGCAGCCATCTTCTTCCCGCTTAAAACGGCAGGGACATGCCCGGCGGTAACTGCAAACCACCGGTGATTTCGGACATGCGTTTGTTGACTTCTTCTTCCATTTTGGATTTCGCATCCGCCAAGGCCGCAACAATCAGGTCTTCCATCACTTCTTTATCTTCAGGATCAACCAGATTTTTATCCACATCAATTTTTTTGACATCGGCCTTGCCGTTGATCACCACATTGACCATACCGCCGCCAGAAGTCCCGTAGATTTCCAAGTCCAACAGACCGTCCTGAAATTCCTGCATCTTGGCTTGCATCTTCTGCGCCTGTTGCATCATTTTTGCCATGTTCTTCATGGGTTATTCATCTCCACTCGTATTATCCGGATCACCGGGGTTTTCTTCGATCTGAATCGCCGCATCCAACGTATCCAGCTTAATTTCATGTACTTTTTCAATCACGCTTTCCGGGAAGCTGCTGAGGATATCGTGCACCAAGGGATGTTTGGCAACCTCTTGCTTGCGTTTTGCAATCGCTTCATCCCGGACTTGGGCCAATGTCACATTACCCGCTTCATGGCGCGAGACCCCGACAGCCCACACCCGGTTGGTATGGGTATCAAGGAATTTTTTCAGATCCCCCGCCAAGGTCGACGGCGCATATTCACCGGGTCGAAATTCGATTTTACCGGGGCGAAAAGACACCAGATGCAAATTATTCATCAGGTTTGCTTTCAGCACGATATCGCGTTTTTCTTCGGCAAGTTCGGTCACTTCAACAAAGCTTTGCGGATCAGCCTTCGTTTCGTCCTGCACACGTGGCTGGACTTGGGCCACACCACCATTGACCACACGCATGCTCGTCGTCGGCGTGCCACTGCCGCCACCACTTGATGATCCCCCCATATGGGGCGCTCCAACGGCCTGTGCCATCTGTCCGGCACTACCGCCACCACCGCCAGATGGGCCACTACCGCCCAGCCCACTGGGTTGCGGATTATTTTTCATTAATCGAATGGCTTCTTCCGGTGTCGGTAAATCGGCAACATAACACAGGCGGATAATCACCATTTCGGCTGCCTGCTGAGGATGCGGCGCATTGCGCACTTCGCCCAACCCCTTCATCAAAATCTGGTAGGCACGTGCCAAAACCGACATGGCAAGTTTGTCCGACATGTCCTTGCCACGCACACGTTCCATTTCAGAAACAACGGCATTTTGTGCCGCATCGGGGACCACTTTCACACGTGTTAACCAGTGGGTCAGTTCCAACATATCCTGCAAGACCACGTTCGGGTCCGCCCCGGCCGCATACAGGTTATCCATAACAGACAGTGCTGCTGGTGCATCGCCTTGCATGACAGCGTCAAACAGATCGAACGTGCGCCCCCGATCCGCAAGCCCCAACATATCACGGACCTGTTCTTCACCGACTTCGCCGTGACAATGAGCAATCGCTTGATCCAGCAGACTAAGCCCATCGCGTACAGACCCGTCTGCCGCGCGTGCAATCATCGCCAAGGCATTGTCATCCACAACGGCATTTTCTTTTTCGGCCACCATTTTAAAATGGGTTGCCAGCATATCCTGATCGATACGGCGCAGATCAAAGCGTTGACAACGCGATAAAACCGTAACCGGAACTTTACGAATTTCGGTGGTTGCGAAAATGAATTTCACATGCGCCGGCGGTTCTTCCAACGTTTTCAACAACGCATTAAACGCGCCTTTGGACAGCATATGCACTTCGTCAATGATATAGATTTTATAACGCGCTGACGTCGGGCGATAGCGCACGGATTCAATAACTTCACGAATATCATCCACACCGGTGCGAGAGGCCGCATCCATTTCGATGACATCGACATGACGGTCCTGTGCAATGGCTTTACATTGTTCGCACACACCACATGGCGTAATGGTTTCCTTGCCCTGACCATCTTCCCCCACACAGTTTAAGGCACGGGCCACCAGACGGGCTGTTGTGGTTTTCCCGACACCGCGCACCCCGGTCAGCATAAAGGCCTGCGCCAGTCTGCCGGACTCGATCGCATTGGACAGCGTGCGCACCATCGCATCCTGTCCAATCAATTCTTCGAATGTAGAGGGACGGTACTTTCGCGCAAGGACGCGATAGGCACCTTTGTCTTCGGTTTCAGTCATAAAAAAGGCCAGCCGTTTCGAATAAATTCTGTTTGCTCAAATTAACAGGGCTTGGCCCGACATACCAGCCGAATTCGGTCATATTCATATCAAAGTGATTATTTCTTTTTCTTCTTTTTATCTTTCTTTTCTTTGGCCTTCATCTCTGCCTTGGTTTGTTTGGCCTGCGCCAAGAGCATTTCACCGAGAATTTCACTTTCAAACTCTCGTAATTTTTCCCAGACCTTTTCTTCTGAAATCTCCAGACCCGCTTTCGCAAAGTCATTCAAGATACGGTCAATAACAGGTTTGGGGCCTGCGCTTGTTAAATCAGCACTGATTAATTCCAGAAAATATTCTTTCTTATCCAAACCGAGTTTTTTTGCTGCCCAATTTGCAATTTTTTTATTGCGTCTGGCTTCCAGATAAAAATGTTCCAATTCATCATTGGCGTGGCGAACTTCATCTGTCGCCCGTTTTGAATTCATGGTTGCTACTACTGACATATCGCGTCCCCGTTTATGCTTTTTCGTCCCGCACTTTCTGCGCTTTTGCATAACGTTCACGCAAATCATCCATCTGCTCTGCAATCACGGCTGCGGCCCCTTCGCCATCACCGGCTTCAATCGATGTCAAAATACGTTCATGCTGTGCAATTGTTTTTTCCTTATCCCAAAAACGAAAAATGATCAAGTTCACGATCGGCTGCACCGCTTCGATCACAGATGACATCATAAAGCGCAGCATGGTATTGCCTGTTGCATCCACAATTGCACGATGAAAACGCACATCGGACGCGCAGAAGTCCTGATCCGACATGGCAGCATTTTTTTGCAAAGACAATTCAAACATCATGCTGTTGATATGGCTTTGTTCACGACGCTGCGCCGCCAGTCGCACGCAGACCAATTCCAGTTCGCGACGCGCTTCTGCAATATCGGACAGGTCGAATTCCCCCATCGTCGTCAACAAGGATGTCATATTGATCAGCGCATTTTGTGCTTCATCACTATCGGGACGATTAACAAAGGTGCCACCACTTGGCCCCCGACGTGAGCGGATCAGGTTTTGCGCCGCCAAACGTTTTAAGGCTTCGCGAATGGTCGGGCGCGACACACCAAAACGTTGCGCCAATTCCGGTTCCGTCGGCAAGCGTTCATCCACCTTCAAATCCCCATCGACGATGGCTTGGCGAAGAGTTTGTGCAATCTGTTTGGCCAGACTTTCGGTGACCAAGGGTTCGAATTTCAGCCCCATATCTTTTTCATTTCATTCATGTGTTTCATACCTTGCACAATGCCCCTTTAAACCCCAAATATCAACTGAATTATCGCATTTGTTAATTTGTTTGACAAATATAAAAATAACATTACCCTACAACTTAGATTCTATTTTTTGAGGTACACCATGTTTAAATCTCTCCTGCTGTCCCAGACAGACGAAAAAGTCAGCGCACAAATCACCGAGATGGACGAAAGCCAACTCCCGGAAGGCGACGTTCTGGTAAAAGTCGAATATTCAACATTGAATTATAAAGACGGTCTCGTCCTGAACGGGTTGGGTGGATTGGTGCGCAATTATCCCCATATCGGCGGCATTGATTTTGCCGGTACGGTTGAAAGCAGCGATCATAAAGATTTTAAACCCGGCGATAAGGTTGTTCTCACCGGTTGGCGCGTCGGCGAAGTTCATTGGGGCGGTTATTCCCAGAAAGCCCGTGTAAACGGCGATTGGCTTGTCCCCCTGCCTGAAGGTTTGACCCCGCGTCAAGCAATGGCCGTTGGCACCGCTGGCTTTACCGCAATGCTCGGAGTTATGGCCTTGGAAGATCATGGATTATCCCCGGACCAAGGCGATGTTTTGATCACAGGTGCCGCTGGCGGCGTTGGCTCCGTTGCCGCTGCCATTCTCGCCAAACTTGGGTATAGCGTTGCCGGATCAACGGGTCGGGCAGACACCCATGACTATTTACGCGATATGGGTGTGTCCACCATCATTGATCGTAGCGAATTGAACGAACCGTCCAAACGTCCGTTGGAAAAAGAACGTTGGGCCGGTTGCATCGACGCCGTTGGCGGCACGACGTTGGCACGCGCACTTGCTCAAATGCAATATGGCGCCAGTGTCGCCGCCATTGGTTTGGCAGGTGGCAATAAACTGGACGCCACCGTCATTCCGTTCTTGTTGCGTGGCGTCAATTTGCTGGGTATCGATTCGGTCATGTGCCCCACGGCAAAACGCCTGCGCGCATGGCAACGCATCGCAACTGACCTGCCAATGGAGAAACTGGAAAACATGACCAGCGATGCCAAATTGCAAGACCTGCCGCAATTGGGAAAAGACATTCTCGCCGGGAATGTTCGCGGACGGGTCGTCGTGGATATCGCCGGAAGCTAACCTTTTAATAATCCACCCTTGTCAGAAGCCTAACGCACGGACTAGACTGGTTGTGTAATCTTAAGTTGAAAACTGAGGATCCCATGACCCGTCTCGTCCGTTTTGCGTTATTGTTTGTGATACTCACGCTGTCATCCGCTTCGGCAAATGATGTGCGGGATCTGGCAGAACGGCTGGAAGCCAAGGCCCTAAACGGGGATGTCAAAGCCGCTTATAAACTGGGATTACTCTGGTCCAACGGCAAAAAAGTCAGCCCGGATTATTTCACCGCCCTTGAATGGCTTGAACGGGCAGCCCAGCAAGGCTACGTCCGCGCCATGTTGAAACTGTCAGAGCTCTATCTCAGCGAAAAAGCCGCCCCCCCTGATCTGGAGCGCGTTCAATATTGGTTAGAAAAGGCCGCAAACGCGGGCTCTGCCGATGCAATGGCAAAGCTCGGGCAATTCTATGCCGGAACAAATGACCGCGAACAATCAATATACTGGTATAAAAAAGCCGCTGTAAAAGGCGAAGCCCGCGCCATGCAAGAATTAGGTCTGGCATATTACCAAGGAAACGGCGTTCGTTTCGATCTGGATCATGCCTTTGCCTGGTTGGAATTGGCCGCGCGTAAAAAGGATCGCGGGGCGGAGCCCTTACAACGCAGCATTATCCAAAAAAAGGGGCAAGGCTGGGCAGACGATGTCCGTCGCCAAATCGACAACCGCATGATCCCCGAAGAGTATTGGAACGCACGCTAATCCCCGATTATATGGGCAACGACACTGCGCCGATGGGCCACTTTACGGTGTTCAAATAAATAAATCCCCTGCCATGTCCCCAAAACGGGACGCCCTCCTGCAATTGGAATGCTCAAGGACACATCCGTCAGTGCTGATTTGATATGTGCCGGCATGTCATCCGGTCCTTCCATCGTGTGACGCAACCAATCCATATGTTGGGGCACAAGACGGGCAAAAAATTCGTTCAGGTCCAATTGCACATCGGGATCAGCATTTTCCTGAATGGTCAAGCTGGCACTGGTGTGACGGCAGAACAAAGTCAACACCCCTGTTTCCAGGCCGCATTCATTTACCCAAGCAACCACATCACGGGTAAATTCATAAAGTCCTTGCCCCCGTGTCTGAATGTCAAAACTCGTTTGGTACTGGCGCATGATCCCTTCCTCCTGAACCATACCAGCCTACCCATTTTCTTGCGCAGGTCAATCAAAGCGCACAGCAGCCATACTCAGATTTTGATGTTCAAAACCGCGATGAAGCAAAGCCGCACGTTCGCGTGCCGCCCCCAAGGCCACATAAACCGGCAGCCAATGTTCATCACGCGGATGGGACCGTTCATAATGTGGGGCAAGCTGTAGCGCATTCAACAAGGTATCGTGGTCATTGTCTTGAATGGCGTTTACAAACCAGTTTTCAAATTCCAACGCCCATACATCCGGCGTATTTTGATACCATTTCAGTTCGCGTAAATTGTGGGTAACAGAACCCGATGCCATAATCAAAACGCCATCTTTTCGCAAAACAGACAGGCGTTTTCCAATATCATAATGATATTGCGTACCCTTCATCGGTTGCAGGCTTAACTGCACAACCGGGATATCTGCCTTTGGATAAATCAGGGATAAAGGCGACCATGCCCCATGATCCAGTCCACGGGCGTCATCCACTTCGCCCCCGACCAACTGTGCAACCTGATGGGCAAGTATAGGATCACCTGAGGCCGGATAACGTTTTTGGTAAAGTTCATCGGGAAAGCCATAAAAATCGTGAATGGTTTCCGGTTGCGGACTTCCTGTCACAATCGGTTTATCTGTTTCCCAATGGGCGCTGATGACGACTATCGCGCGCGGCTTGGGAAAAACCTCATTCAGACTCGATAAAAAGGCCCGACCCGCGCTGTCCGGTTCAATCATCACCGTTGGGGACCCATGAGAGACAAAAAGGCTCGGCATCAACATGATATACTCCTGTTTTCTTTGTTACAGAGAATATATGCCGATCCCGAGCCTTTGATTAGCCGATAAAAGAGAAACGGATTGTTGCCAAAAGCAATTAAACGACTTTTTCTTCCAGCATTTCACCGATTTTCTTTTGTTTCATCTTTTCGCGCGCCTTGGCGTATTTGTCATCCTGCCAGAACATCAAACAGCCATTACAGCCCTTGCCACAACAACTTTCCAAACCTTGTTTGGGTTTGCGGTGCCCGCTGGTGGCTTTCATGGAAATCCGTTTACCCAGCAATTCCGGGTCATCCATGATCGCACGATATTCTTCTTCGCTGATCAGGCCGCGTTCCAGTTCTTGTGCGCGGATTTCAGCCAAGCGACTGACGCGTTCTTCCTCGCTCATCGGTGTTTCGCGGCGCGCCACAGTCAAGGCAGGAATACGTTTTTTCAGAACTTCGGTATCTTCTTGGTCAAAGACTGAAATCGGCACCCGAATGGCCTTGCCTTGGCCCGGATTCACCTTGTCGGTCACATCCCCTGTTTTCGCATCAATAAATTCATAAAGACGCAAACGAATGGGTTCAATTTCGTGCGGCGGCAAAAATTCAATGACATCACCGGGTAACAGGAAATTACGAATTTCGAAAATCATATCGTCCCCGTCCCATTCGCGGATAATCCCGCCGAATTGCCAGCCCCCGACCGGCTTGGTCCGGTCATAGTTATGAGCAACACCGGTTAAGCGCCCTTCGTGGAAACCCATCGTAAAGCCTCGGTTTTGCAGGGTATAAAGTTCGCGCAAATAAGGGTCCGGGTCCCAGTTTTCAGGATCTTTGTACCAGTCATCAATGGCCAGACGATAAGCCCGCGCGGTAATGGCGGCATAATATTCTGACTTATTACGCCCTTCGACCTTGAGACTGTCCACACCCAGTTTCAGGTATTCCGGCAAAACCGGCATGAGACAGAGATCTTTGGAATTCAAGATATAAGACCCGAAGTTATCTTCCTCAATCGGGAACAGCTCACCGGGGCGATACTGTTCTTCCATCAAAAATTCAAACAGATCGGCATTCTGATCGGTGATTTCAATCGCCTTGTCGGTGCCATCTTTTAATTTCAGATGCAGCTTATATTTCCAACGACATGAATGCGCGCAGTTCCCTTGGTTCGCCCCGCGTTCCGACATAAAGTTGGACAGCAGGCAGCGCCCGGAATAAGTCATACACATGGAGCCTTGAACAAAAGCTTCCAGTTTAATGCCGGGTTGTTTTTCGCGAATTTCAGCCAGTTCTTCAAAACTGGTTTCACGCGCCAGAACAACGAGCGAGGCCCCTTGATTTTTCCAGAAATCCACCGTCAGCCACGAACAAACATTAGCCTGTGTGGACACATGCGCTTCCAGTTCCGGGGCATGTTGACGGACAAACTGAAACACGCCGGGGTCCGCAATGATCACGCCATCGGGTTTAACCGTGCGGATTGTTTCAATAAACTTGGGCAGCTTTTCAATATCACTGTTATGCGTAAACAGGTTCAGCGTCAGATAAATGCGTTTACCATGTTCATGAACAAACTTAACCCCTTCCACCAATTCTTCCAGTGAAAAGGACGATTGAGTCCGCAGTGATAAATCGGGTGTCCCGGCATAGACCGCATCGGCGCCATAAAGGATAGCCGTTTTCAACTTGGTCAACGATCCGGCAGGCATCAACAGTTCAGAACGTTCTGGACGGGTGATGGTGGGCAGTGCGGGCATACTCATGTTCGGGCAATCTTTCGTTCTTCAACGCGTTTCAGGATTTGACGACGTTCCGTATCGTTGCTGGCCCGCCATCCGGCAATTTCCGCACCGGTGCGAAAACATCCCAGACAAACCTTGTCACGCGGGTCCAATGTGCAAACGCCGTTACACGGGCTTGCGACCGTATATTGTGTCATCGTCACTTCCTAAACTAATATCTCAGTAAATTTGTCGGTCATATAACATGAACGTCTGGGGGCGTAAACTTATAAAAGTTCCAAGAAGGCCTCAGCATATCCGTTGCAAGGCCGTCCCATGTTTTTTCAACCAATGGCGTGATTTTTTCGCATCTACATCAAAGCTATCCACCGTCGCCCAAAAATCGGCACTGTGATCCATGTGCCTGAGATGGGAAACTTCATGCGCCACCACATATCGCAAGATTTCGGGCGGGGCCATAATCAAGCGCCAATTAAACGACAGATTCCCCGCCGATGAACAAGACCCCCAGCGCGACACGGTATCACGCACCGAAATACGTTTCACCTGCTTCCCCAATTGTGCCGCCATTGCATGGGCCTGGGGCTGGATATCGGCCTTGGCCTGTTGTTTTAACCAATCCACAAGACGGCGTTGGAAAAATTCCATCTCGCCAGTGATAAAGATTTCATAACCTTCACACCAAACCGTCCCTCGCGCATTTGGACGATGGCGTAATGTGTGATCGATCCCTCGCAAGGCAAGCACCGATCCGTCGCCCAGACGGCTGCTGGGTGTCAGTTTTGCCAATTGATTGGCAATCCAGACCTTATTGCGCGCCGCCATTTTCAGACCTTCTTCCGGGCTTATCCCTTTGGGTAAGGTGACAACCACACCGTCTTCTTTGGGATTTAAGCGCAAAATCAATCGTCGCGCCTGTGCATTTTGGCGCATTTGAACCGGAATTTTCTGTCCATCAAGTTCAATAAAGCTGTTCAATATTTCGCCTCAACAAAATAAAGCCCATGTGCCGGAGCGGTCTGCCCGCCTTTGGCCCGATCTTTCGCCTTCAACGCGTTTTGCAAATTCTGCTTGGTCCATTTCCCACGTCCGACCAGTTCCAGCGAACCCACAATATTGCGCACCTGATGGTGCAGGAAAGAACGCGCACGCACGCGAACATGGATTTCCTCACCTACTTGCCTGACGCTGATCTCATCCAAGGTGCGCAACGGACTATTGGCTTGACATTGCGCCGCCCGGAAAGTGGAAAAGTCGTGTTTGCCAACTAAAATCTGCGCTGCGTCATGCATGGCATCGGCATCCAGTTTTCTTTGTGTCCACCAGACCCGGCCATCCTCCAACGCCGGGCGTCCGGGACGGCATAAAATGCGATAAAGATAACTGCGTTCCAGACAGCTGAACCGGGCGTGAAAGTCTGTATCTGCATATTCACAGTCAACAATGGAAACCCGGTGTGGTTTGACATGATGATTGATTGCCAGCAGCACCTTATTGGGCGGGATATCTTTCTCCATCTCAAAATGGGCCACCATGCCCAAGGCATGCACCCCGGCATCGGTCCGACCCGCGACATGAAGGCGGACCTCGTGCCCGGCAAAAATCAAACAAGCGTCCTCAATGATTTGCTGAACGCTCATCCCGTTATCCTGACGCTGCCAGCCCACAAGGCCGGTTCCGTCAAATTCTATGGTCAATTTATACTTAGGCATGTGCCCTTTGTAATCTTTTGAGAAAATTATTGCGATATTTTTTCGTCTTATCGGAAAATATATGTTAGGAATATTTTATGCATTTGTAATGACTAAGAATTAAGGGGCATAAAGTGGCAAAAAAAGGCGTACGCTTCCCGGAAAAAGAACGGGATTATGAAGCAGAAGACCGCCAACGCGTGCAAGAGGATATGGACTCGCTTTTTGCCGTCCCGCTTGCCATTCTGCCTCTGGAAACCAAGGGCCTGAAACGCGCCCGTATGGTGAAAAACGTCAAACTGCAAAGCGCGATTGAAGTTTTCGCAGACCGTGAAACTGGATCCGGTCAACTGGATGTGGAAGACCTTCCGGCCGAATTTGATTGGCCGGAAGATAAGACGCATCCCGATCTGATTATCATGCGCAAACTCGCGGTTTTACAAAGCTACGATATCTATTCCCTGCGCATTACCCTGCGCGAACACGGCATCCCGGTAAATGATGACATTGCTTTAAAGCTGTCTGATGAAAAACAGGTCGAACTGGCCGGATATATGCGCAGCTTTACCATGCCCTTGATCATGCAGATTTATGGGACGGACGATATGTCCATCAAATCTTTTTCTGATGTGGTCGGCCTGTTTAAAGATCCTGATGTCAAAAAAGCACGTGAAAAACTGCAACAAATGGCTGAAAAGCTGGATATTGACATTATGGAAGTGCCAAAATTCCTCGAAGATTACGGCGATATCTTCCTGTCTTTGTCTTACTATCGCAACAGCATGGACAACATCATGCCCATCGTGAACGAGTTTCTCGATTCAATGGAAGGCATCCGGTCCAACTGGCAATTGCGCAACGATCCGGCCTTGATGAAAACATGTACGATGGTTGAAAACACCATCAACGAGACCTGTGCCTCTATTTCCGGTCGTTTTGAAACCTTTAACAAGGCATCAAAGAACATGTGGAAAAACCTGAATGCGGAACGTTTCCGTCAGGTCAAAGGCATGATCGAAAGTTATCATACTGTCATCGGTGGCATCCTCTGCGGTCTGACCGTAAAAATGATCCACTGGAAACGCCTGTTCCCGGATCCCGATCTTGGCGGACCAGTGCGTCGTTCTGAATTCATTATGTCAGAAATGAAACAAGGTATTGAGCGTATGCGCGATCTGGAACGCGCACAGCCGATGGGCGCTGTTCTCAACGTTGAGGAAGACTAACGCAGACGCTTAGAAACCAGTTACTTTTCTCATAAGCGTTTCGATAGGGCCGCGTTTAAATCGCCGGGCATAAAAGTACGCATAGATAATCGCTGCACCGCAAAAAAGCGAAGCGGCCGTGAGCACGCTTATGACGGATTGCCCACCCAGCATACCCAGTGCCTCAAGCGTGCCCATACCGACAACAATATGTCCGATATAAAGTGATAAAGTCTGGCGCCCCGCAGGCCGTAATATCCTGAGGATACCCAACTTATCCAATCCCATCGCACTTTTCAAACATAGGCCAACAACCAGTGACGCCATACTGATGCCTGCCGCAATATACAGGGGGAACGGCGGTACCGGACCAGTTGCAAACAATAACAACAATTCAGGATCGGCCCCACGAAACAGGCTTGTGCAAAAAATGGATAAGCTTTCGACACCTACATATCCGAGAACCCCGCATATAATCAAAGCATTCTGCGTATTTCTTTTCTCAAGGGCCAGACGGCTTAAAACAATCCCCCAAAGAAGAAAACTCAGCCACGGAAAAACAGGATGCCAGCCGTTGAAAAAAAGATTGCGCGCAAATCCGGCCCATGTCCAAAAATCAACGTAGCTATAATCCGCCCAATTCCAACCTGCATCATAATCAAAGACCAAAAGCATTATGAAAAAAACAATATTTGTAAGTCCCATCAGAATGAGCAAATACACGGAAGAAAGGCGTAAACAAAGAACACCGAAAAGGAAATAAAAAGCGTAATAATGAAGAATGTCAGCGTCAAATATCAGTGTGTTCAACAAGCCCAACACCAATAAAAACAAAGCTCGTTTTATGGTGTCGGTGACAGATTGATTGCCCTTGTCGTTTTTGACCGCCAACCCCAAACCAATACCGGCCAATACCACAAAAGTTGCCGCAGCACGGCCTTCCAACGCTTTAATGAAGAAGCTCAGGACACCCGCATCGGGTTCACCGCCCATCACCACATTAAAGTTGACGATGACCATCCCGATAAACGCGACTAAACGCGCGATGTCCAGCCCGTCGAGGCGTGATTTTTCTTGAATGCCACCCATTTAAAATCTCCTTGAAGCATGCTCTCGGTTTCGAGTGACATCTGCAATCACATAGGTGTCTTCAAAGCTTTTGCCCGACAGGAATATCAAAACCGCGCAAGAAACTTTGTGCATCGGTTGCACCTTTGCCGCTACGTTGTACTTTGATTAAACGTAAAGACCCTTCTGCACAGGCGATCACTAGACCATCTGTATCCAGACGTGTCCCGACCTCGCCTGACTGGTCGCATAACTCGGCCTCAATTACCTTGATACGATCCTGACCCACGCCAAACCATGTTCCCGGCCACGGGGTAAACGCCCGGATTTTGCGTTCAATCACCGTATTAGGCTGGTTCCAATCAATGCGGCTTTCCTCTTTTTCCAATTTTTTGGCATAGGTCACGCCGTCTTGCGGTTGCGCTTGAGGTTTCGCATATCCCCCTTGCACCGCCCGCAAGGCTTCCAGTGTCAGTTTCGCACTTTCCATCGCCAAACTATCATGCAAAGTTTCACCCGTTGTTGACGACGTAATCGCAACCGGTTGGATCAGCAACATATCCCCTGTATCCAGACCTTCATCCATCTGCATAATTGTGACGCCGGAAACATCGTCGCCCGCCTCGATCGCACGTTGAATTGGGGCCGCCCCACGCCAGCGCGGCAAAATGGATGCATGGGCATTTAAACATCCATGAACGGGGGCGTCCAAAATCGCCTTGGGCAAAATCAATCCATAGGCAGCCACAACCGCGCAATCTGCTTTCAAATCGGCAAAGGCCTGTTGTTCTTCTGGTGACTTCAAACTAACCGGTGTGCGAACCTCGATACCGTGAGCCTCCGCATAGGCATGAACGGGGGTCAATTGAACTTTTTGTCCACGACCGCTTTTACGCGGTGGTTGGCTGTAGACACAAACCACATCATGCCCGGCATCGATCAAACCCGCCAAAATAGAGACACTGAAATCCGGTGTCCCCATAAACACAAGACGCATAGGGTTCTCTACTTTGAGAAATTCACTTTCAGTCATCGCTCTCTATCCGACGTGTTGCCGGCCCTCTTTTTGCGTCTTTTTACCAGTATATATTTTTAGGAATCATTGAACGAATGGATCAATCCGCTTTTTTCATCTTGGTCAGTTTACGCATAATCATAGACCGTTTAATGCGTGAAATATGATCAATAAACAAAGTCCCTTCCAAATGATCAATTTCATGCTGAACACATGTTGCCAGCAATCCATCGGCATCAATTTCATGGGCTGTCCCGTTTTCATCAAGATATTTGACCTTTACGCGTTCGGGACGTTCAACTTCACTGAAACTTTTGGGAACAGACAGGCACCCTTCTTCATAAAGGCCTGTTTCGTCAGACGCCCATAAAACCTCGGGATTAATCATCTTCATGGGGGCAGGTTCTTCATCATCGCCCGCCACGTCAATGACGATGACGCGCTTAAGCACACCGACCTGAGGTGCGGCCAAACCGATCCCCGGTGCATCGTACATGGTTTCAAGCATGTCATCCAGCAAGGTGCGGATTTCATCGGTGACATCGTCAACCGGATCTGCCTTCTTTTTCAAGATCGGATCCGGTGCGGTCAAAATATCCAAAATAGCCACGGCGTAACTCTTACTTCTTTTAATTCCATAGATGATCAGGACATAAGAGGATATGACGCCAAGGTCAAGTTAAAGCGGGCCGAATTCGCCTGTTTTGCGGTCAAACGCCGTCATGGTGCCGCTTTCAATGTCGAAATGCAGGCCGTAAATTTTCAACGTTTTGTTTTCCACCCGTTCCTTGATGAAATCAAATTCCATCAAGTTATTCATGGAATTTACAATAGACGCTTTTTCAATTTCTTCGGGGATGCGGTTACCCGCTTTGATCGATTCTGCACAACATCCCGGATTTTCAAAGGTGTTATGCACCATACCGATCCAGTGATGAACAAAGTCTGTTCCCAAGGCTTCCTTATTATTTTCTGTATCAATCGCCGCTTGAATCGCCCCGCAATGGGCGTGCCCCATGATCATAATATTTTCGACCTTCAGGACCTTCACACCATATTCCAGCGCCGAGCTTACCCCATGATGATGCGTATCTTTTTCATAAGGAGGAACCAGATTGCCGACATTACGCACCGCGAAAATTTCACCCGGTCCAATCTGCATGATAATCGAAGGGTCAACCCGCGAATCAGAACACGATATCAACAATGTTTTTGGATGCTGTCCGTTTTCGACCAAATCGTTAAAGGTATCAATATGTTCCAGATAATAACCATCGAGGAACTTTTTATAACCGTCTTTCAGCTTCTTCACAGCTTCCATTGCTCTAACCCTGCTATATCCGATTAACGTCTGTAGAAATGTAGTCAATTACAAAAGCAGGTCAAGGGGAAATAATGGTATTTCGGTATTACAATGCTTAATTGCACTTTATCCCTCGATTTATCTTTTTATATCAATCGCTTAATTTAACGAGAAAATTCACTTTCCGTATAACCTTGCGCAAATAACAGGCTGCGCAGGTTGGTATTTTGCACATTGTGACGCGCTTTTTCCACCACGGAGGGTTTCGCGTGATAGGCCACGCCCAGTCCCGCTTCCAATAACATAGGTAAATCGTTCGCGCCGTCCCCGACAGCCACCGCTTCATCCACAGAAAGCCCCTGTTCCCGGCACAGTGATTGCAGATACGCAAGCTTGCTGTCTTTGGTCACAATCGGATCGATGACGTTTCCCGTCAAAACCCCATCGATAATTTCCATATTATTGCCCGCATTGAAATCAAAGCCGACATCGGCCGCCACCCGTGATGTAAAAAAGGTGAAGCCACCGGATACAAGGGCGCAATAGGCACCGTTTGCTTTCATGGTTGCGACCAGTTCTTTTGCCCCGGGGTTCAGGTGAACCAAGCCCATTGCTTCTTCCAAAAAGCTTTCAGATAAGCCTTTCAACATCAAAACGCGTTCGCGCAAGGCTTTGCGAAAGGGAATTTCGCCGTTCATGGCGCGTGTGGTAATTTCGGCAACTTGTTCTTTCAGTCCGGCGAATTCCGCCAAATCGTCCAGCGTTTCCCCGGCCACGATGGTAGAATCCATATCCGCGATTAGCAGCTTTTTCTTACGCCCCTGCACTTTTTGAAAAATCACATCAACTTGCGTGAATTTAGACCGAAGATCATTGAGATTAACGACTTCTGAAATCTCAACATCGTAGGCTTCCCCTTCTGACAAACAGACCGGCTTTGCATTCGGCAGATGTTTGAGAATCTGCTCCGGCGTAATTTGTTGCTTTTCAGGGTTTGCAATAAAAGTCAGAACATAGGACATTAGGGTACGAGCCGTAGAGTTTTGCGGTGCGCCATTTTATGCCAGAGGAAACCAAGAAAGTCTATGCCAACCGTTACGAAAAATCAGGTTGTTGTCATCGCGGGTCCCACCGCCAGCGGAAAGTCGGCCCTTGCCTTAGATGCCGCCACTGAATTTAATGGTGTCATCATCAACGCCGATTCCATGCAAATATATAAAGGAATCCCGATCGTCACGGCCTGCCCAAGTCCAGAAGACGAAGCACGCATCCCCCATCGCCTGTATCAAATTATGGACCCGGCAGAAACCTGTTCCGCCGGATATTGGGAAAAGCTCTGTGTTGCGGAAATTGAAAAGGCATGGGCAGAAAATAAACTGCCCATCGTCACAGGCGGAACCGGACTATATATTAAGACATTGGTGGAAGGTATTTCCCAACTGCCCGCCATCCCCGATGATATTCGAAATGACATCCGTCAACGGGGCGACCAATTGGGGGTCGAGGCACTTTACGCCGAATTGCAAGCCAAAGACCCGGAAATGGGCGCGCGCCTGAAGCCACGCGATATGCAGCGAATCTGCCGCGCATTAGAAGTTTTGGAAACCACCGGCAAATCACTGGCCCAATTACAACGTGACATAAAACCCACACCCGCTTTGGACGCCCGTTTTGCAAGTCATGTGGTCATGCCGCCACGTGATGTCCTTTATGCCCGTTGCAACCAGCGCTTTGACTTGATGATTGACCAAGGTGCGGTTGAAGAAATCACCGCCTTTGCCAAGCTTGAACTGGATCCGAAAGTCCCGGCAATGAAAGCACTTGGTGTCCCCGAACTGTTGTCTTACGTGCGCCATGAATGCACCCTGGATGAGGCGCGAAGTCAGGCCCAAATGCAGACAAGACGGTTTGCAAAACGCCAATGCACCTGGTTTCGGAATCAGATTTCTGCGGTAGAAATTCACAATACGCAATATTCGGAAAGTTTGCGTGATGAGATTTATAATAAAATTCGTCATTTTTTGTTGACCCCAGACAGTTGACCCATTAGTTTGCGCAGCTCGAACCTGCGCAGCACTTGCGCGGGAGTTTTTGTGTCTTAAAAACGGGCACAAGAAAATTCGTTGAGACGGAGGATTATTGCATGTCCACGAAACAAATGACCGGTTCTGAAATCATCATCCAAGCTTTGAAAGATCAAGGTGTGGATGTGATGTTTGGGCTACCGGGTGGCGTGCTTCTTCCGCTGTATGACGCACTGTTCAAACAAAATGGCCTCCGCCACATTCTGGTGAAGCACGAACAGGCTGCTGTCCACGCTGCGGAAGGGTATGCACGCTCTACCGGGAAAGTGGGAACAGTCCTTGTGACTTCCGGCCCCGGCGCGACCAATACCGTGACGGGCCTTGTTGATGCCATGATGGACAGCGTACCGCTGGTCTGCCTGACCGGGCAGGTCCCGTCCAGCCTGATCGGCAACGATGCCTTTCAGGAAGCTGATATCACCGGGATCACACGCGGCGTCACCAAACACAACTATCTTGTAAAAGATGTAAACGAATTGGGCCGTGTTCTGCACGAAGCCTATTATGTTGCGCGTTCCGGTCGACCGGGCCCCGTTCTGGTGGACATTCCCAAGGACGTTCTGCTGGCGCTTGGCAATTATACGACACCGGGTAAAAACACGGCTGTTGAACACCGTTCTTACAAACCGCAAGTCAAGGGCGACACGGCTGCGATCAAACAAGCCATTGATTTGATCAAAAACGCAAAACGCCCCCTATTTTACGGCGGCGGCGGGATCGTCAATTCCGGCGATGCGGCCTGCACATTGTTCAGCCAACTGGTGAAAATGACGGGCATTCCCTGTTCCTTGACCTTGATGGGTCTGGGCGCTTTTCCGGGATCCGATGACCAATTCCTCGGGATGATGGGGATGCACGGCACGTACGAAGCCAACCTTGCCATGCATGACTGCGACGTTATGATCAATATCGGGGCGCGTTTTGATGACCGTGTTACGGGCGCGTTGGATAAATTCTCGCCGGGATCCAAGAAAATTCATGTGGATATCGACCCCAGCTCAATCAACAAAAACATTATCGTGGACGTGCCGATCATCGGCGACGTTGCCCATGTTCTGGAAGAGTTGATCAAACACTGGAAAGCCGACCAAGCACAAGTGAACGCCAAAGCTTTGGATAACTGGTGGAAAGAAATTAATGAATGGCGCAAAGTTGACAGCCTGAAATACACCAAATCCAATAAAGTCATTAAGCCGCAATATGCCTTGGAACGCATCCGTGATCTGGCAAAAGAAACGGGTAAAGACACCTATTATACGACCGAAGTTGGTCAACACCAGATGTGGGCGGCACAACATTTGTGCTTTGAAAAACCCAAACGCTGGATGACCTCTGGCGGTCTGGGCACAATGGGATATGGCTTCCCGTCTGCGATGGGCGTTCAAACCGCGCATCCCGATGCCTTGGTTGTTGCCATTGCCGGGGACGGTTCCTTCCAGATGAACCTGCAGGAAATCGCCACCTTAATGGCCTATCGCTTGCCGGTGAAATGTTTCATTCTCAATAACAAATTTCTGGGGATGGTTCGCCAATGGCAGGAAATGTTCCACGGTGAACGCTATTCCGAAAGCCATATCGACGTTCAACCCGATTTTGTCAAACTGGCCGAAGCCTATGGTGCAACAGGCCTGCGCGCGACCACACCGGGTGAACTGGATGACGTGATTAAGCAAGCATTTGCTTCTGACCTGCCAACCATCGTCGACATTTCGGTCGATGCAGAAGAAAACGTTTTCCCGATGATCCCGTCCGGTGCGGCCCATAATGAAATCATTCTCGGCCCTGAGGATTCTCAATCCAGCGAAAACGGCGGCAGCGTCGAATCCGGTGTTCTGGTTTAAAGCTTAGGAGTAACAAAAAATGACCAATAACGACAAAGATGACCTCCTACGCCACACAGTTTCCGTTCTTGTGGACAACGAATCCGGTGTTCTGGCCCGCGTTGTGGGCCTGTTCTCCGGTCGGGGTTACAACATTGACAGCCTGACCGTGGCCGAAGTCGACCATGTGGATAATTTGTCAAAGATTACAATCGTTACCAGCGGTACGCGCCAAGTGATCGAACAGATCAAAGCGCAGCTGGATCGCCTTGTTCCTGTGCGCAAAGTCGTCGATCTCACCATCGACGGCCCCAGTGTGGAACGCGAAATGGCGTTGGTAAAGGTTGCAGGCGAGGGGGAACATCGTGTAGAAGCTTTGCGTATTGCCGATATTTTCCGCGCGCGCGTTATCGATAGCTCGAATTCTTCCTTCGTATTCGAAGTGTTCGGTAAAGCCGGCAAAGTCGATGCGTTTATTAAACTGATGGAGCCACTGGGGCTGGTTGACGTTTCACGTACCGGTGTCGTGGCAATTTCTCGCGGAGCCCAAGGGCTCTAAGAGAAGCGTCTAATTTTTTTATTGTCTTATAGTTCAAGGGGTATTTGAACATGCAGGTTTATTACGATCGTGACGCAGACGTCAATTTGATCAAAACCAAAAAAGTAGCCATCGTTGGTTACGGCTCCCAAGGTCACGCACATACATTGAACCTGCGCGACTCTGGTTGCACAGAAATCGCTGTTGCGCTGCGCGAAGGCTCTGCTACACGTAAAAAAGCCGAAGGCGAAGGCCTGAAAGTTATGTCTGTTGCTGAAGCTGCAGCATGGGCTGACGTACTGATGATCCTGACACCGGACGAACTGCAAGCCGGTATCTACAAATCAGAAATCGCACCGAACCTCAAAGAAGGTTCTGCACTGGCATTCGCACACGGTTTGAACATTCACTTCAACCTGATCGAAGTTCCGGCTGGCAACGACGTTATTATGATCGCGCCGAAAGGCCCGGGTCACACTGTTCGTGGCGAATACGTTAAAGGCGGCGGTGTTCCCTGCTTGATCGCGGTTCATCAGGATGCGTCCGGCAATGCCAAAGAAATCGCCATGTCTTACGCATGTGGCGTTGGCGGCGGTCGTTCCGGCATCATCGAAACCAACTTCAAAGAAGAATGTGAAACCGACCTGTTCGGTGAACAAGCTGTTCTTTGCGGTGGTTTGACTGAACTGATCCGTTATGGTTTTGAAACATTGACAGAAGCCGGTTACGCACCGGAAATGGCTTACTTCGAATGTTTGCACGAAGTCAAACTGATCGTTGATTTGATGTACGAAGGCGGCATGCACAACATGCGTTATTCTATCTCTAACACAGCGGAATACGGCGACTATGTTTCCGGCCCGCGTGTTATTGATCCTTCTGTTAAAGACCGCATGAAAGACGTTTTGACCGATATCCAAACCGGTAAATTCGTTCGTGACTTCATGTTGGAAAACCAAGTTGGTCAACCGTTCCTGAAAGCACGTCGTGCGCAAGGTGCGGCTCACCCGCTGGAAGAAACAGGCGAAAAACTGCGCGGCATGATGCCTTGGATCAAATCCAATGCATTGGTCGACAAGGAACGCAACTAAGCCCTCGGGTTTAGAACGCGTAGCTCCACTTTGGTGAGAGCATTGCACGCACTGCAAGAAGAAAGAGGTCCGATATCTGTCGGACCTCTTTTTTTATCCGTCCTATTCATCTCATTCAATTCGAAAAAATCGAAGTTATCCTTTGATTTTATTCGTTTGATAGAACCCATTTTTCCCCGTAGATAATCGCGATTGAAACCCTTTCCCCGTAGGTCACATGTCGCGACATTCTGCTTTTATGCGTTTGGATTTTGCCCTTGGTATGTTGGAGGAAGGCGATCTGGACGCCGCCATCGAAGCCGCCTTGGCCGCCATTGATGCCTTGCCCAACGAAGCGCAGTTTCATTTTGTGCTGGGGGAGCTTTACGAAAAGACAAAAGCACCTGAGAAAGCCATTACCGCCTATCAACAAGCCCTGATTTTGCAAGATCAGGATCATCTTGGGGCAGGTGTGCGTCTGTCTTTACTGGGCGCAGGTGAACACATGCAACGTCTACCGGCTGATTATGTCGAGGCCCTGTTTGACGATTACGCCCCACGCTTTGAGAAAAATCTGCTCAAGCATTTATCTTATCGCGCACCGGAACAGGTTTTCAATCTGTTGTTTACCCATCTTGCCAAAATGCCGCGCAAACCGCATGTCCTTGATCTAGGGTGTGGAACAGGTTTGGCAGGGCAACATATCCACCCCATCGCTGGTCGTCTGGAAGGCATTGATCTTTCCAAAAAAATGTTAAAACAGGCGGAAAAGAAAAAAATATATAACCGCTTGCAGCAAGGCGATATTCTTGCCGAGATCGCGGAAAACGCACCACGTTTCGATCTGGTTATCGCTTGTGATGTATTTAACTATCTCGGGGATCTCAGTACTGTTTTCCAACGTACCGTACAACGCCTGCGCCCCGGTGGTTTTCTTGCCTTTAGCGTGGAAAGTTCCGGTTTTGACCCGTCTTGTGAAAGCTTCAACCTTAATCACACACAGCGCTTTATCCATAATCGTCAAACGGTGCGCAATTGGTTGTCGGCAAGCGGATTTCAAATCATCGAAGAACGCTTCGTTCCCATTCGCACGGAAAATGGCGAACCTGTAGAAGGCCATCTCGTCCTCGCCCGACTAAAAACACAGCTATCTGCAAAGTTGCCCCCGTTTCCTGCTGAAGAAACAGAAACGGCCCGACAGCACATTGCCATCGAGCCGATGTAACGCATTGAAATTGTGTAGCCTTAGGCGAGAATATTAATCCCGCCCCGTGCGGCAGCGGCGGCTGAGGCTTTCGCCTGCTCGCTCACTTGTTCCACAATTGTTGCGGCCGCAGCGGTCTGGCTTTCAATAGCCTGCCGCGTCATCGCGATACTGGCTTCCTGATTGTTCGAAGCTTTTTGCATCGCCATAGCACTCACCGCAAGTCCGGTAATATCCATGTTTCAACGTCCTTCTATCGTTTAAAACGAACTTCTGTCGTCTACCACAACAGTAAAACACCGATTGCTCAAAGAGTCAATTTTTGCGGAAATTGAAAAACACACATAGAAAAACCCTGCACTCGGAGGGGGGGGTATAATAAGCGCAGGGTTTTCTATGTGCTTTCAGGGAAGGTGGGGGCAATCCAATCGATTGGAATCGTAAGGAGAGTTATCCCTGAAAATCTCTAGGACCATTTAATACTGGCGATAACGGTCCTAAAGTATGACTTCGAGTGTGAATGTATCATACTTTATATCTATTTCACCCTTTTTTTTGCGAATAATTAAAAAAAAATCATCCGCAGGAATTCAACAGAGACGATTTTCCCAAAAAGACGTTGACAGACGGCCCCGCAATCCCGTTTTATATAGGCAGAGAAAAAGTGAACCAAAGGTTTCAATTCCATGACCGCTTTTGAAACAAGCATGATGATCTTAAGTGCAGGCGCGTTAAGCGCGGCCTTGATCGTGCGTTTCTACGGTCAAAAACAACTCTCTCTCCTCCTCGCACGACTTACTCGCCCCTGAGCGAGCCCTGCTTCTTGTCCATGATTTGAAAAAAGTGACCTGAAGCAACGTTCAGGGGATAAGGCTTGTTGCTTTTCCAAGCTGTTTTCACTAATTTTCGTAGCAAATGCCATTTCTAGGATGAGATAGATGACAACCGATTCAAACCGTGTAATTATTTTTGACACCACCTTGCGTGACGGAGAACAATCCCCCGGCGCCTCCATGAACCTGGAAGAAAAGCTGCGCATCGCCAATACATTGGAAGAAATGGGTGTAGATGTCATCGAAGCCGGTTTCCCAATCGCTTCGGAAGGGGATTTTGAATCGGTCAGCGAGATCGCCAAACAGGCTGAAAATGCCAGTATTTGTGGCTTGGCCCGCGCCGCACGTGGTGATATTGAGCGCTGTTTCAATGCCGTTAAGCACGCGCCGAAACATCGTATTCATACGTTTATTTCCACATCGCCACTGCATATGAAATATAAATTGCAGATGGAACCCGATGCCGTTTTGGCGAAAGTCAAAGAATCCGTGACATTTGCGCGCTCCTTGGTCGAAGATGTCGAATGGTCCGCAGAAGACGGCACCCGAACCGAAGCAGACTTCCTGTGTCGTTGTGTCGAAGCCGCCATTGATGCCGGGGCACGCACGATCAACATCCCCGATACCGTCGGCTACACAGTACCGGAAGAATATTATGCCATGATCGATATGTTGATGAACCGGGTTCCCAACATCGACAAAGCGATTATTTCCACCCACTGTCATAATGATTTGGGTTTGGCGGTTGCCAATTCCCTGTCGGCTGTGCGCGCAGGTGCGCGTCAGGTGGAATGTACCATCAACGGTTTGGGCGAACGTGCCGGCAATGCCGCCTTGGAAGAAATCGTCATGGCCTTGCGCACCCGTAAGGACTTCCTGCCCTATGATACCGGCATTAAATCCGAATTCATCACACGGGCCTCGCGTATGGTATCGGCGATCACAGGCTTTTCCGTCCAGCCCAACAAAGCCATCGTCGGCAAGAACGCCTTTGCCCACGAATCCGGCATCCATCAGGATGGCATGTTGAAACACGCCGGAACTTACGAGATTATGACACCGGAAAGTGTCGGACTGGATAACGCCAATAAAATCGTCTTGGGCAAACATTCTGGGCGCCACGCATTTAAAGATAAGCTGTCTGCCTTGGGGTATGAGCTGGGCGACAATGCCTTGAACGATGCCTTCAAACGGTTCAAGGATCTGGCCGATCAGAAAAAAGATGTTTATGACGAAGACATTATCGCCTTGGTCGATGATGAAGTCATGCGTGTCAACGAACGGGTCAAACTGAAACATTTCCAAGTCACCTGTGGCACCCATGTCAAAGAACAAATTGCGGCTTTGGCCATCGAAGTCGATGGGGAAGAACGTAAAACCATTGCCGCAGGTGATGGCCCCGTCGATGCGGCCTTCAAGGCGATTAAAGAAATTGTGCCCCTGCCCAACGCCCATTTGGAACTGTATCAAGTCCATGCCGTAACCAAAGGGACGGATGCCCAGGCCGAAGTCACGGTTCGTCTGGAAGAAGACGGCAAAACTGTCAACGGACGCGGTGCAGATGTGGACACAATGGTCGCTTCCGTCACCGCTTACTTAAACGCGGTGAACAAATTGCTGGTCAAGCGCACCAAAGGTAAGCCCGAAGACGTCGGCACCATCTAAGCCGCACATCGGACACACATACGCATGGGCATTTTCGGCAAACATAAAAAGGGAGCAAACGTCGCAACATATTGCGCGATTGCCCCTGTTTGCCTGAATACCCTCTTCCTTCTCCTTTCTCTCTGCCTGCTCGCACGACTTAGCAGCCTCTAAGCACATCTGTTTCTCTGACTTCTAAAGAAACACGCGCTTAGGGGACAAGGCTTGTCGTGTACGTAAGCCGATTTCATGGATCATATGAATTCCGTTTTAGAGAAAGAAGAAAGACATGAGCACCGATTCCAATCGCGTTATTATTTTTGACACCACCTTGCGTGACGGGGAACAAGCCCCCGGCGCAACCATGACATTTGACGAAAAAGTCCGAATCGCCTCCTACTTGGAAGATATGGGCGTCGATGTTATCGAAGCCGGATTTCCTATTGCCTCGGAAGGGGACTTCCACGCCGTTTCAGAAATTGCAAAATTATCCAAAACCGCCACCATCAGCGGATTATCACGCGCTGTGCGCGGGGATATCAAATGCTGTTATGATGCCGTACGTCACGCTGTTCATCATCGCATTCACATCGTCATCGCCGTCTCCGCCCTGCATATGAAATATAAGTTGCAGATCGAACCGGATGATTTGATCACACGCATTGAAGACAGTGTCCGTTATGCCCGTACCTTGGCCGAAGACGTCGAATGGTCCGCCGAAGATGCCACCCGCGCCGATCCTGACTTTTTGTGTTATTGCGTTGAAACGGCCATCAAAGCCGGGGCAACAACCGTGAATATCCCGGATACCGTCGGCTATACGGTACCAGAAGAATATTACGCCATGATCCAGATGTTGAAAAACCGGGTTCCCAATATCGACAAGGCCGTCATTTCCACCCATTGTCATAATGATCTGGGCTTGGCGGTTGCCAATTCCCTGGCCGCCATTCAAGGCGGTGCGCGTCAGGTGGAGTGTACCATCAACGGTCTGGGCGAACGCGCCGGCAATGCCGCCTTGGAAGAAATCGTCATGGCCTTGCGCACCCGTCAGGATATCTTGCCCTACACCACGGGCATCAAAACGGAAATGATCACACGGGCTTCACATATGGTCTCTGCAGCAACAGGCTTTATCGTCCAGCCCAACAAGGCCATCGTCGGCAAGAACGCCTTTTCCCACGAATCCGGCATCCATCAGGATGGCATGTTGAAACACGCCGGAACTTACGAGATTATGACACCTCAAAGCGTCGGACTGGATAATGCCAACAAAATCGTCTTGGGCAAACATTCTGGGCGCCACGCATTTAAAGATAAGCTGTCTGCCTTGGGGTATGAGCTGGGCGACAATGCCTTGAACGATGCTTTCAAACGGTTCAAGGATCTGGCTGATCAGAAAAAAGATGTTTATGACGAAGACATTATCGCTTTGGTCGATGATGAAGTCATGCGTGTCAACGAACGGGTCAAACTGAAACATTTCCAAGTCACCTGTGGCACCCATGTCAAAGAACAAATCGCGGCTTTGGCGATCGAAGTTGACGGGGAAGAACGTAAAACCATTGCCGCAGGTGATGGCCCCGTCGATGCCGCCTTCAAGGCGATTAAAGAAATTGTGCCCCTGCCCAACGCCCATTTGGAACTGTATCAAGTCCATGCCGTGACCAAAGGAACGGATGCACAGGCCGAAGTCACGGTTCGTCTGGAAGAAAACGGCAAAACCGTCAACGGACGCGGTGCAGATGTGGACACGGTCGTTGCCTCCATCCATGCTTATTTAAACGCGTTAAATAAGCTGCTGGTTAATCATTCAAAAGACCAAAATGAAAAGTTAAAAACCGCCTAAATCACGGACACTAAAGGGAGAAAGGCAAACCTTGTTTTCTCCCTTTTTTTTAGCCCTCATCTTTTGTTAACTTCTTTGCTTCATCATGCATGGGTTAAGAAGTGTGTGACGTCTCGAACTGTTACAAAAAAAATGTTTGCGACTCGTGATAAGGACTAGTATTGCAGCACGCGACTTCTTATAAAGGTTAATCGGTTTTTCGAAGTATTTTTGAAAAGCCATTTGGGTTATCAGGGCTTGGCCTGCAAAACGAGAGTTGAGGCGAGATGTTTTCAAAACTGTTCGGCGTTCTGTCCGCTGACATGGCAATCGATTTAGGAACTGCAAACACACTGGTTTACGTCAAAGGTAAAGGGATTGTTCTAAACGAACCGTCCGTTGTCGCCATTGCCGATAACATGGGTAAAAAACAGGTTCTCGCCGTTGGTGAAGAAGCCAAGCAAATGCTTGGCCGTACACCGGGTAATATTCAAGCCATTCGCCCTTTGCGCGACGGGGTGATTGCTGATTTTGAAATTGCCGAGGAAATGATCAAGCACTTTATCCGCAAGGTGCATAATCGTCGCAGCTTTGCCGCCCCTCTGGTTGTGATCTGCGTGCCTTCCGGCTCCACTGCCGTTGAACGCCGCGCCATTCAAAATTCTGCTGAAAATGCAGGTGCCCGCAAAGTCATGTTGATCGAAGAACCGATGGCAGCAGCCATTGGTGCAGGCTTACCTGTGACCGAACCGACCGGTTCCATGGTCGTTGATATCGGTGGCGGTACAACCGAAGTTGCCGTCCTGTCTTTGGGTGGTATCGTTTATGCACGTTCTGTGCGTGTCGGTGGCGACAAAATGGACGAAGCCATCATTGCCTATATCCGCCGCACACACAACCTGCTGGTTGGTGAAGGTACGGCAGAACGGATTAAAAAAGAAATCGGCTCCGCTTGCCCGCCGGAAGATGGTGAAGGCCGGACGATGGAGATCAAAGGCCGCGATTTGATGAATGGCGTGCCGAAAGAATTGGTCATTTCAGAGCGCGAAATTGCAGAAAGCCTGACAGAACCTGTCGGCGCCATTATCGAAGCCTGCAAAGTCGCCCTTGAAAACACCGCCCCTGAACTGGCGGCCGATATCGTTGATAAAGGTATCGTCCTGACAGGCGGGGCTGGCATGTTGCGCAATCTGGATTTCGTTTTGCGCCATTCCACCGGATTACCGGTTTCCATTGCCGATGATCCACTATCTTGCGTCGCACTGGGAACAGGTCGCTCGCTTGAAGAAATGAAGAAGCTCAAGCACGTCCTGTCTTCTATGTATTAATAAATAAAGCGTTTTATCTTAAAACGCTTTTGCCTTGAGAATGAGGGAAACATCTTTTGGTAAAGCACGGACCAGGCGCACAAAACCGGGTCGATGTGATCCGAAATCTGCTACAGAGATTTGCATATCTCGGGCTGATTTTGGCGGCTTTTGCCCTGATGATGCTGGGCAAGGCTGAAACGATCATTGTCGAAGAAGCCCGCGCCCGCATTAACGATGCTTTTGCCCCCATTCTTGAAGCGGTTGCGGAACCGGCAGAAACCGTGCGCGGTTATCTGGCTGAAGCGCGACAATTTTTGGCCGTACATGAAGAAAACCAACGCCTGAGCGAAGAAAACAAACGTTTGTTAAAATGGCAAACCGTTGCCCGTCAGGTTGAGGGTGAAAACACCGTTCTGCGCGAACTGCTGAAATTTGAAGTCGGACCACAAGCCACTTACAAAGCCGCCCGCGTCATTTCCGATGACGGCGGGATTTTCTCGGAAAGCATGCTGGTTTATGCCGGTGTTCGCGAAGGGGTGAAAAACGGACAAGCCGTCGTCACCGGCGAAGGTCTTGTCGGGCGCATTGCCGGTGTTGCCTATCGTTCTGCCCGTATCCTGCTTTTATCCGATTTGAACTCCCGTATTCCGGTAATGATCGAAAGCTCACGCGCACGCGGGATTATGATCGGTCGCAACGAAGAAAAACCCATTTTAAGTAAACTGCCACCCGGCACCATTGTATCACCGGGTGATCGGATCGTGACATCCGGTCACGGCGGTGCTTTCCCGCAAGGGATTCCCGTTGGTCAGGTTTCCTCTGTCAACGATAAAGCGATTGAGGTCACTTTGTACGTCGACAGTTCCCGTCTTGAGATTGTGCGCATTATTGATTACGGACTGGATGGTATTTTGGATCGTGACCGTTTAAAAACCGATCTTCCCAAAAATGATATCCCAGCAAAACCGGTTGCACAGCCTGTTCATACACCGATTGAAATGCGCACCGTTGTGCCAAAACCGGGGACAGAAAGGAGACCGTCAGAGCCATGAAACCGGGTTTTTGGCAGCGTCTTGATTTATGGGCGCGCAATATCTCTCCGGTGGGATTGTCGGTCGTTCTTATTTTACTCAGCGTCATTCCCACCCATATTCCGGGTTACGGGTCCATCGTACCGCAATTGGCGTTAATGGGTATTTTCCATTGGACCGTTTTTCGCCCCGATCTGTTACCAATCATTGCCGTTTTCGCCATCGGCATTCTGCAAGATGCGTTAAGCGGTGCACCGATGGGATTAAACACGATTGTTTACCTCACGGTATTCGGTGTCGTTCTGGGTCAACGCCGTTTCTTTTTGGGTAAAACCTTCTGGGTGGAATGGCTAGGGTTTAGCATCATTGCGGCCGGGGCCGCCTTGCAAGCCTGGTTGTTACTGTCCGCCTATCACGTGCATGTTCTTATTCCCGGCCCGATCTTTTTTCAATATCTGATGACCATTGGATTTTACCCCCTTCTGGCATGGCTTATGGGCCGCTGGCAACGTACTATTTTGCGATAATAACAAAGGAAGCCGTTTAAATGCACCGCAGCTCGGACAGATCAAAACTCTTCAGCAGACGCGCGGCCGTCCTCGGCGGTGGCAAGCTGGTTTTGATGTCTGCACTGGTCGGGCGCATGTATTATCTGCAAGTCGTCGAAGCCCCGCGTTTTAAAACAATGGCGGAAGAAAACCGCATTTCCATCCGCTTGCTACCGCCTCCGCGTGGTAATATTGTGGATCGTTTTGGCGAAGAACTGGCAGTCAACGAACAAAACTACCGTGTCATCATCACCGCCGAAGATACCAATGGCAACCCAAAGGGGACGCTGGATACATTGGGTCAAATTATCGAAATCGGTGAAAAAGAAAAAAAGAAAATCCTGAAAGAAATCAAGCGTAAACGCAGTTTTGTTCCCGTTACCGTGCGTGAAAATCTGACATGGGAAGAGGTCGCACAAATCGAAGTCAACACACCGGACCTTCCCGGCAGTGAAATTGATGTCGGCCAAACCCGTCATTACCCCAAAGGCAATTACAGCGCACATGTTCTGGGCTATGTGGCTTCCGTTACCGAACGTGATGCCAAAGACGATCCTTTATTGGAATTACCCGGCTTTCGAATCGGTAAATCCGGCATCGAAAAACTGCATGATTTAAAACTGCGTGGAACGGGTGGCACGTCACAGGTTGAAGTCAACGCATTGGGTCGTGTGATTCAGGAAGTTCAGCGCCAAGACGGGGAACCCGGCGCAGAAATTACCCTGACATTAGATGCCGGATTGCAAGAAATGGTTGCCGAACGTCTGGGGGAAGAAGCCGCAGCAGCCGTTGTTCTGGATATCCATACCGGCGAAGTCCTTTCTATGGCATCCAGCCCGACATATGACCCGAATGCCTTTAATCGCGGGCTGTCCCACAAAGAATGGCAAAACCTGATCACCAATCCACGTGGCCCCCTGACCAACAAAGCCATTGCCGGGCAATATGCCCCCGGTTCCACCTTTAAAATGGTTGTCGCCTTGGCCGCCCTAGAAAAAGGGGTCATCACCCCCTCACAGGAAATTTATTGCCCCGGTCACATGGAACTGGGCAACGCACGCTTTCACTGCTGGAAAAGAGGCGGGCACGGTAATGTCAATATGGTGGAAGCCCATATGCATTCCTGTGATGTCTATTTCTATGAAATCGCCAAACGCACCGGAATTAATCGCATACACGATATGGCGCGACGCTTGGGCATTGGCGAATTAAACGGCATCGACCTGCCCGGCGAGCGCACCGGCTTGATGCCGTCGCGGGACTGGAAACTGGCCACCATCGGTGCACCGTGGCAAGGCGGGGAAACCTTGATTACCGGTATCGGTCAAGGTTACGTATTGGCAACCCCTTTGCAACTGGCCGTGATGACGGCACGCATTGTCAGCGGGACCAAAATCATTCCACATCTGACACGTAAAATCACCACCAGTGATGCGGTCGAGGTTCCGGTCCGCACCACATTCGAACCACTGGGTATTTCACAAGCCCATTTAAAGATCGTGCAGCGCGGTATGAATGCCGTTACCAATATCCCCGGTGGAACAGCCTTTCGCTCGCGCATCAAGGAAACTGAATTCGCGATGGCCGGAAAAACCGGGACGGCACAGGTTCGCCGTATTTCCAAGTCCGAGCGGGACACACGGGTGTTAAAAAATGACGAGCTGCCTTGGGAACTGCGCGATCACGCCTTGTTTGTCGCCTTTGCGCCTTACGACAACCCGCGCTATGCGGTTTCCGTCGTGGTTGAGCATGGCGGATCGGGTTCAAGAACAGCGGCACCAATTGCCCGCGACATTTTGCTGGAAGCCCAAAGACGCGAATCTGCACGCGGTGAATTATTGGTTCCCACCAAGACCACCCCTAAAAAAAATGAGAAGGAGGCGTAAGTACACATCATGATGACACGCTATCGCCTCGGGCAAGATAAACTCACGCTTGGTCGCAAAATTCTCGAATTAAATTGGGGGTTTGTTCTTTTACTGATTTTAACGGCCTGTGTGGGATTTGCCATGCTTTATTCCGCTGCCTCCCCCGACCCAGACGTCCCTGGGGCAATCGGTAGCTGGGATCCTTGGGCCAAACGTCAACTCATCCGTTTTATCGGCGGCATGGGTATCATGTTTATTGTCGCGCTGACCGATATCCGGATCTGGTTGCGATATTCCTATATCCTTTATTTCATTGCACTTGGCTTGTTGATTGGCGTTGAAGTCAAAGGATCGATTGGGATGGGTGCGCAACGCTGGATCAGTCTGGGTTTTTTCCAGCTTCAACCATCCGAACTGATGAAAATCACAATTATTCTGGCACTGGCGCGTTATTTCCACGGACGCAGCCTTGAAGAAATTCAAAGCATTCCCTATCTGTTTGTGCCCTTATTTATGGTCGCGGCCCCTTCTGTCTTAATTTTGCGCCAACCCGATCTCGGTACAACCTTGATGCTGATTCTCGGCAGTGGTGTAATTTTCTTCCTTGCCGGTGTGCGTCTATGGAAGTTTATCCTTGTCGGCACATCTGCCTTGGCCGCCATTCCCGTAGCGTGGCAGTTCCTGCATACCTATCAGAAAAAACGTGTGCTCACCTTCTTAAACCCCGAAAATGACCCTCTGGGGGCTGGCTATCATATCATGCAATCCAAAATCGCGTTCGGGTCCGGCGGCATTGCCGGCAAGGGATTTGGATTGGGTTCACAGAGCCACCTTAACTTCTTACCGGAAAAACAAACCGACTTTATCTTCACCATGCTGGCAGAAGAACACGGTCTTATCGGCGGACTTGTGGTGATGGGACTCTATCTGTTGTTATTGATCTACGGCTATGCCATCGCCATGCGTTCACGCAACAATTTTGGTCGTCTGGTTGCTTTGGGTGTAACGACAACCTTTTTCCTCTATGTCTTCATTAATATGGGAATGGTGATGGGCCTTTTACCGGTTGTCGGGGTTCCCCTACCGTTGATTTCATATGGCGGAACGGTAATGATTTCCATTCTCTTCAGCTTCGGCCTGTTGCTTAGTGTTTCAATCCACAAGGATGTCACCATCTCGCGCAAGGGCGAACACGAAGACCTTTAGCCAATCAATACCGGATTTCAAGAATTTCCAATTCATCGTCGCCTTTTGGGGTTTTGACTGTTACCAAATCCCCGACACGCGCTTTCATCAACGCACGCGCAACAGGTGAGATCCAACTGATCAGGCCATTGGTGGAATCGACTTCGTCTTCCCCGACAATGCGTACGCTGACTTTTTCTTCGCGTTCGTTTTCATAAACAACAAATGCCCCGAAAAAAATCTGGTCGCGATTGGTCTGTTCTTCCGGGTTCACCACAACCGCGGCTTCTATGCGTTTTGTTAAAAACCGTACCCGTCGATCAATTTCACGTAAACGGCGCTTACCGTACTGATAATCGGCATTTTCTGATCGATCACCATTGCCTGCCGCCCATGTGACAACTTTGACCACCTCGGAACGTTCCACCGACCAAAGCTGGTGTTTCTCGTCTTTTAGCGTTTGCAAGCCTTGTGGCGTTATATAATTCGGTCTTTCCATGGAACTTTCACTTGTGTGTTTCTCTTTTCCTACTAGATTAAGACCCAAAGGTCAAAACAGGTGTGATATGAAACGTTCCAAATCTTTAAAACTTGCCCTGATGGGCGCGACAATCCTTACCATGACGGCTTGCGACAACGGCGATGAAGTCGCTGCTATTTTCGAAGATGTCGATGAATGCGCTCGTTATGAAGGACAGGATTTGGATCAATGCCGCCAAGGGTTTGAACAGGCTGCCGCTGAACATATCCGCACAGCACCCAAATATACCTCCGTCGAAGATTGCCAAGCTGATTTCGGTAATGAAAATTGCGAACAAGCCCCCATGCAAACCACATCGGGTGGGTCGGTTTTCATGCCGATGATGATGGGTTATATGATGGGGTCTATGCTCAGTGGCGGAACGCGTTCCAACGTGGCAACCCAACCGCTCTATCGTTCAAAAGACGACCCGAAAAGCTTCCGTACAGGTGATAACCAAAAAGTTGCCACCCAAACCGGTGTGCAAAAAGTCCCGTCAAACGTTACGAAAAGCCCGAGCACAAAAACCTCCACCCTGCGTCGCGGTGGTTTTGGCTCCACAGCCGCACGTATGAGCACCCGCAGTTTCGGCGGATAAGAAATCATGCATCGTATCCGCATTGAAGAACGTCCAAACTGGCAACAATTGGCGAAGGAAGTCGGCTTTCATTTTCATACAATCGATGGCGAACGCTATTGGGATGAAAGTGCCTGTTATCGATTTACACTGGATCAAATTGAAAACCATATCGAAGACCCAACTGCGGAACTCGAACAAATGTGTTTTCAGATTGTTGACCGTGTCGTTCAGGATGAAGCCTTGTTGCAAAAGCTGGCCATCCCGCGTTCTTACTGGGATTATGTGCGTCAAAGCTGGCTAAACCGGGAAAAAAATTTATATGGCCGTATGGATTTTTCCTATGACGGACAATCCCCAGCCAAGCTTTTGGAATATAATGCCGACACACCGACCTCCCTTTATGAAAGTGCCGCTTTTCAATGGGTTTGGATGGAACAGGCAATGGAACAAGGGTTGATCCCACCCGATTGCGATCAATTTAACTCCATCCACGAATCCCTTATCGGTGCTTTTGCAAATATGAAGCTGCAAAGCCCCCTGCATGTTGCCGCCTGCCAAGGAAGCCTGGAAGACGAAGGCACCGTTCTTTATCTGGAAGAATGCGCAACCCAAGCTGGTCTTCAGACCCATTTCATTCATATGGAAGAAATCGGAATTGATGAAAAAGGCCGACTGACCGATTTACAGGACAATGTCATTCATACCCTGTTCAAGCTTTATCCGTGGGAATGGATGATGCAGGAAGAATTCGGCGAAGCCATGCCGACATCCGGGACAACCTTTATTGAACCGGCATGGAAAAGCATCCTCTCCAATAAAGGATTGCTCCCCCTATTGTGGGATATGTTTGAAGGTCATCCCAATCTCCTTCCCGCTTATTTTGCCGATGATCCCAATGCGCATTTGGTCGGCGAAGCCTTTGTCCGCAAACCCCTTCTGTCTCGCGAAGGCGCCAATGTCAGCATTCATCAGGCGGGTGAATCTTTGGAAAATGTTGAGGGACCTTACGGGGCGGAAGGCATGATCGTACAGGCCTTACACCCCCTTCCCATTTTTGAAGGAAACCATACCGTCATTGGCAGCTGGCTGGTCGCCAGTCAGCCCTGTGGCATCGGGATTCGCGAAGATAACAGTGCGATTACCAAGGATAGCTCACGTTTTATCCCTCATGTCATTCGGGATTGATCCCGGTTTAAGGGATTGAAAAAAGTAACACTGCTGTGCGCGTGATCACATAAATTCTTTCATTTTAATTCTACTATAGGGAATAAATTAGAATTTTGATATAATAGGCGAGGCAGCATTAAGGGATATGGTCATGGCGGAAATTACGTTAAACGATGTGAAGTTGCTTGACGGTGACAGTTCGCCGGCGCGACGTGCTGTGCTCGCACAGAAACTGGCAATTGACCTGAAAAACAAGACCCTTTCGGAAACCGAATATGATCTTGCCATTGCGATTTGCCAAAAACTGGCGGACGATGTCGATACCACCGTTCGTAGGTCCCTCTCTCACGCCCTTAAAAAGAATAACGACATCCCCAAAGATTTGGCCCTTGGTCTTGCAAAAGATGTTCTTGAGGTCAGTCTTCCCATGCTGGAATTCAGCACCTTACTGGAAGACAGCGATCTTATAGAAATCATCCATACGGGCGATAATGATCGTCAAATGGCCATTTCCCATCGCCCAACCCTGAGCCCCACCTTAACGCACAGTTTATGTGAAGCCGGGAGCGAAGCCGTTGTGGAAAGCACCTTAAAAAATGAAGGCGCTTCCTTTGAAGACAATACCTATGAACTTGTCCTGCAGCGTTTTGAAAAAAGCGAAGCCATTCACGCAGGCCTGGCGACGCGCCATCAACTGCCACCCCATATTATTGACCTTTTGGTTGATGTCGTCAGTGATCAGTTAAAAGCCTACCTCCTGAGCCATCAGACGCTATCGCCTGTTCTGATCGAACGTGTGGTACTAGAATCACGTGAAGATGCCAAACGCCGATTGTTACATGACCCTCGTTCTAAACGCGACGCAGAGAAACTCGTCCTTGCTATGAATAAGCAAGGGAAACTAACCCCGGAATTAATTTTCCGCGCCTTGGAAATTGGGGATCGTCCTTTCTTTGAATATGCAATGGCACACCGCGTTGGAATTGACATTCAAGCGGCCCGGACTTTGATTAAAGACCCCGGTGAAAAAGGCTTCGCTGCCCTTTATAAAAAAGCAGATCTACCGCGTAAAGACTTCAGTGCGATTAACTATCTGGTCGACGTGGAATATCGCAGCCATAGCCATAGCCCGATTACAGCGCGCGAAAAACGTGATACCCATGCGGGACAACCGGAAAGCTGGTTGACAGAGACCGAGACAAAAAAGAAAAAGTGGCGCTTATTCTAGAAAGCTAACCAAACAGCTTATCAATATCATCTTGTGAGACATCTTGCCCCGCAGGCGGATTTTCTGCCTTGGGCTTTGTTGCTTTCGGTGCACCGGCGGGTTGATTAAACATACTGTCAATATCATCTTGCGAAACAGCGCTACCCGAGTCAGGCGCCTGCGTTTTTGCCACTGGCGTTGCCGGTTGGTCAAACATGCTGTCAATATCGCCCTGTGAAACAGATGCGCTGCTTGCGGGGGCTGGTGACGGGGTATCAAACAAGCTATCGATATCATTTTGCGATACCGCCTGACCCGCGCTAGGTGGGTTGTCGCCACCGAACAAAGCATCAATGTCATCTTGCGATACTTCCTGTCCACTGACTTGCGGGCCATGCATCGCAATATCACCATCACGCATCCCGATAGCATCTTCAATGGTTTCTTCATTATCGACCGGCATTTCACCAAGGCCTTCGCGACCGACAATATCCACCAAACTGTCCAGTGTGCTTTCCAAACGGTTCATAATACGTACGATTTTCGAAATGCGCTGCCCCGTCAAATCATGGAAAGAACAAGATTCAAAAATTTTGTTTGTGCGATCCTGAATCGCATTCAAAGAGGCCTGTGCCGGTTCGTATTTGATATTGGCACTTAGATCATCCACATTTGATAGAATATCTTCTGCGGACTCCATAATCGTGTTCGTCGCGTCTTCTGTTGTCTCACAGATCGTGTTGAGCTGTTCTGCCACCGTATTGAAATGATCAACTGGAGATTTCGGATGCCGTATAGATGCCAACTCAGCCTTGATCTTTGTAATATAGCGCACCAGATGGTGAATCTGCTCCGCCAATACGGTTAGTTGCTCACCGCTTTGCATTCAAATCTCCTTTTGTCGCTCTCTCTCAAGACAGCCACGAACATTGCATAGACAACGGCGTCTATCATACGCGCAACAGGACAGCGCGTACAAGTGTCGCAAATTCTTTTTTTTGGCAAAGAAACTCTTATTAGCATTAACAGGCCACATAAATACCACTAAACATGCTCAATGTTATATCAAGACCCACGGAACGTCACAAAAGAATATTATATTCAGGGTTGAAGTCGTATGTTTTCGAACAGTTCACATAGCCAACAAAAAAACAAGCCGTTCTCTGTGTACTTTCAAATAAATGTACACGGACTTTCCAAAACAAAAAACCCGAGAGCAAAAACTCTCGGGTTTTTTTGGCTGGGGCACCAGGAGAGCCAGCGAGACTAATCTCTAAGCTGTTGTTTCTCTGGTCAAATACGCCCTTTTCTGAGCCGCCTGATGAATACACACACATGCTACACCATTTATCGGATTCGTCAAGGCAGGCTTTTATAAGTGAGTGCTTACTCGCGTAAAATATATTGATTTCAATATCTTATGTTTGATATTCTATAAATAGAAAAGGCAGTTCGCCGACGACCTTTTCTAGAGACAACTAACCATACCTTGAAAAAATTAATAACTACGTAAGGGAGGTTAGATTAAGCATGTCTATTATATTAGATATTAAAAATATAAAAGTTAGTGATTTTATTTCAGAGGCAGACATTCTGTTTCAAGCAGATTTCGAGGTTTGGGAAAATCAGGTCTTTGAGGAGTATCAAAACTATTTAAAATACAATCCCAGTTTTGACCTTTTTGAGTTTCGACGTTTTGAGCCGAAAGCGACGCTTTCGAAAATCAATGCAACTAATCAAACTTTTGACAAATTCCCTGCGAAATTTAAATCTCATCTCATTCGAAAGATTGAGCGTGAAACTGGATTAACTTTCAATCATGTCACCAGTTTAAAAAATCCGTATTACGAACCTCAAAAGCTAGGTTTTTGGAGTGATAAAGAGCGCGACGTCGAAAACTTCGCGGAGTACAAAAGAACTGTCTTGATGCTGGAATTGTTTAAATCCCTTTCAATGCTTAATTCAATCGACCCGATTGCCTTGCAGCGTCTCGACTTTTCAGATGAGAAAATTAACGAAACCGCTGAATTGATGGCTAATACTTGTCTCCAGTTCAGGCAGCCAACCTTGCGACAAGTTTGTCCAAAACACTGGCGTAGGAAAATCAGACGAGAGATTAATGATACAACGGAATGGGTGAGCAACATCTTTGCTTTGGCAGATAAGAAACACCCTTTTGTCTCAAAACAGACTTTAAGCCGCTATCATCAATTATGGGTGAGAAATGATGAATATTTAAAATCTCATTTCATCAAGAATGATCTGGGTGACATAGTTAATTTGCGGGAAGTCGTAAAATCGAAATCGAGTTCGCGAAATTCGATGATGTACTCCGTTACACTCGGGATGAGCCAAAAGGCTCAAAAGCTTGCATATACACCATGCTTTTATACGCTCACTTTACCGCCTCAATTCCACCCGAATAGCGGTAAGTATAACCCTGCCATCAGCGCGGTTGCACAACGTCAAGAAATGCAAACGCGTTGGCATCGCGTTTTGGCAATGGCTGCAAAATCGAAGTTAAAATTCTTTGGACTTCACACAACTGAGGCTCATAAAGATGGCACCCCTCATAGGCATTGTCTGATTTATGTAAACCCTGATGATTTAGAGCAATTTAACGAATGCTTGCGCTATCATTTTCCCGAAACTTTAGAAAACTCTTGGAGGAAAATTGAGAACGGTGTTGCCGTCAACCTGAAGGTCCTAAATGATTACAAGGGCGCGGTTTTTTACGTCAATAAATACATTCAAAAGTCGATTTCATTTGATGAAGATTATGACTTTGGGGTTAAGGATGAAAAAGACGAAGACCAACTCGCGCATTTTGACCATCATAAAGCATGGTCATCATCAAGACGCATCCGTCGTTATGGCTTTATTGGTATGCGTTCCATCATTGGAAAGTGGGAATTAATTTACAAACAGAAAGAACCGCCTCAAGGCCCGTTTTTTCACGTTTGGCAAGCCATGCAGCAAGGCAAATGGTGTGAGGTTTTGGAGATGCTTGGCGCATTCGGCGAGCACTTAAAATTCTCATTTAGAAACGTGTTTGAGGAACGCATGAACTCGTATGAAGAAGTTTATACCGTTCCCTCCTTGCTCGTCGGGGAAGACAAAGAAACAGGCGAAAGATTTATGCTCGATTATCGTCCAGTGATTTGGGAAATCGTGAAAATAAATAATTTGACCGATGACGTTGTTCATAATTTTGTGACTTCGGTTGCACTTATTGAGAGTTATCCAAGTCCCGCGCGTGAAGCGCGGTTAGGTGCCTGCGCTTAACTCATTGGCCTATTGAGCAGCTATTAAAATTATCAAAATTTGCGCTCCGTTTTCTGCCTTCGTATCTGTTCAGGTACGGAGGTACAAAACTATGGAAAAAGAACTATTAGACATTTTAGCAGACGAGATTGGCGAAATTTTCAACGATATGAGGCTTAGCCCAACTGAGAAACGCGACCAAATTCTTTCACTTATCAGGCAATATCAGGAATTAGACGACTTGAGAAAAAGCTTTCTTAAGCAATTTCTCCAAAATCGTAAAAAAAGACGTTCCCGAGAGATTGGGGAAGACATACTCGGCGAGCATGATTTCATTTCTCAAATCGGCTTGATTGCAGCTTTTCAAATGCTCCAAGTCCTTTTCCCAAAAGAAAATTATTTCATTCCATATTCCCAGAATTACTGCGGCATTCGTCTATAAATCGAACATCAGAATATTGTGTGAAATTTGCAATTTGAAAATTGCTTCGATAACTAAGAGTTATGCAAGGTAGTAACATTGCCACACATTTTCATGTTTTGGAATGTTCAGCAGTTAAATTGTGTCTTGATCAGACAACGAAAGGAAAAATATGGAGTAAAGAAAAATGGATCAGTTAACGAACAGATATGAACGCATAAATGTCAGACTTAGAATTGACGAAAAACGACGAATTTTGCAAATCTGCGACCAGTTTGGGATTTCCCAATCTGACCTCATCCGCTTGATGGTGCTGGATGATGAAAAATTATTGGACAAGATGCATACAGTTTTAAACCGTGACTCTGTTGTCTCTGTTAATCGCTGTGGGAATAATTTGAATCAGATAGCCAAAAAACTGAACAGCGGTGAAATAAAAATCTTATCACCTAAAGGCTTTGCGGTTCTTAATCAGCATATGAACGCAATTGAAAGGTTGCTTGCAGCCCTTCTGAAAGAAGCCCAATACAGGTGACGGCGCATGATTATCAATGCCAGAATTAATAATTCACCGTTAGCCCTCTCTAAACATTTACAAAGTTCAGAAAATGAAATCGTTGAGATTTTCGATGGCGGCGGCCTTTGGTTATCTCCATCGAAAACGGGCGACCTACAGGCCAGTATAGCAGCCATCAAAGACATAGCCTTTGACATAGCAAAGCCGAAGTATACGGGTTGCTATCATATAGACATAAACCCCACGTCCTCAGAAATAGCCCTTTTAAGGACGAAATATGGTGAGGCATGGCAGAGTGCTCTAATTAACAAAACCCTGTCTCATTTCGGCTTAAAAGGTCATCCACACCTATTTGTGCAGCATGTGAAGCGTGGGCAAGTTGCTTCACTTAAAAACGAGGAGGGAAGAACGCACTTTCATGTGATTGTCGGCACATTCAATCCAGAGACAAGACGACAAATCAACCTTTTTAAGGATAGGTACCGCTGGCAAAAGGTCTCGGCTCAGTTAGAAGAAGAACTCGGCTCACAGCCGACTAATAGGCAATGCAGAGCATGGGATGACAAAGAACGCAGCTATATTGAAAAGCAGATTGAAGACCGCACAGCATCAGACTTCACTGCACAAAAACGCATCATTCAAGAGGCTTGGCACCAATCTGAAAACGGAAACCAGTTTGCGCATCGTCTTGCCTCCTCTGGATTACTATTGACCTATAACCATGAAAAGTCCCGCTTTGTGGTCATTGATAGTCAGAACAATCCCAAAGCTTTGGGTCAATATCTAAAAGGTAAAGCCACTGCAAAAACCCTCAATTCAAAATTAGCCGATATAATCGGAAAAGTGCCTAATATTGAGACAGTCATTGAGAAGAAAATTTCGCCAAAACTTTTGAGTCATCTCATTAATGATTGTCAATTTTCGCTTTCAACAAATGGCATCAAGCCACCTTTTCAAATGCCGCAGCGCCAAACTCAGCAGATACGAAAACGCAAAACCGTATTTTTAAAAAAGCTACTCCAGTCAGGATTCAAAAAACGAGATATAGGCCCTTTAAACTTGGACGACCTCAACCGAGTCAACATTTGTAACCAGCTTGGAAAAATGTTTCTCCATTTGAGATCAGGCAGCATGATTTGTAATACGGTTGACAGGTTAGAACTATTTGGCCTGCTGTCTGCTCAAGCTATTTCCATGATGGTTGATATTTCAGAGCTAAACGGCTGGAAAGCTCTCGAAATATGGGGAGATAGGTCTTTCAAAATTATGATGACAAAAGAATGCTTAAAACGTGGCATTGCAGTGACGAATTTCGCATTGTCCCTCTCACATTTGGAAAGCTTTATCAAAGAGTTTTCAAACTCTGAGGAAATTGCCAAGATTTTGGCTACTCACTCCAATATGGACGAAAAAGCCGTCCTTGATTTTGTGAACTCTTACCCAGAAAACACAGTCAAGGAACTTCACAAAATTAAAGAAAGCGGCATCCCGCTTCAAACCTATATAAATAAGAACTGCGAAGCCTACCAATGTGAAAAAATCAGGCATTTCGTCTCAACTGGCGAAATTGATGCAGATTTAACCGATAGCACAAAGACGATATTGCATAACGCTCTGTCGAATGTAAATGATATGGACTTCTTAAAGGCTCAACTGTCATCCAACCACAAAAGCAATGGGAGTGAAATGAAAGGGGTCATTTCGCTGTCTCAAAGGCAGAAAGCCAGACAGGAAAAACTAAACAATCAGACGAATAACCCGAGCTATGACATACCGCCTTCGTATGCTCCAAAATATATTCCATCTCGGCCTTTTCCGTGACCCCAGAACTTTCCAAACACTAACCCAACACGTCATAAAATAAAGGCACTTTGCGCACCACTCCCATACGGGACCGTAAAGTGTCTTGATTTTATTTAGGTGTAGGCTTCACCTGTGTTCGGTTCTGGGGAGTACACTGAAAAGGAAGATTTAAAGATACAATTAACCTGTTAATTCTAACAGCTTGTTGCAATTTTTAAGGGGAGTTCCTAAAAAGGAAGGCCGCTTTGGCTTGGGGTTCTGAAAAAGGGAATAGAGAAATGACTAATTTCAATGAAGAAAACTATATCAATGGTCTGCCAGTAAGTTTTGACAATAAAGAATATTCGTGTTCTGTCGATGGTGCAGGCGATGAAATCGCGTGCAATTTCGATAATGCGCTGCGTTCATTTTTGATGAATGGCGGTTGGCCTCAAAAGTGCTATTTCTCACATGCCATCAATGGGAGTTCGGTTTCTTACCGTTTCAGCCTTGAGAAATCAGATAAGAGTGAATGTGTTTTTAACCCGAATGATTGGTCAACTTGGGAAGTTGAAGAAGGTGGGTTCGACCACTTCCAAAAGGTTTTCGGTAAAATCTTAAAAGGCTAATTTTTTGAGCACTTAGACGCTAGGGGAAATTACCATGTTCAAAATCGACAAAGAGACAAATCAAATCACGCCTTTAAAAGTTGAAACCTTTTCAGGACTGGGGTTTCGTGAGCGTGACCATTTACAAGAATGGATTGCCAAATATCCTAATTGTCTCGGCGAGGATTTGCTTATCATTCAAAAAGAATTTGCAGGTTTTTCAGATACCCAAGAGCGTCTTGACTTATTAGCGTTAGATAAGTCTGGAAATCTTGTAATTATTGAAAACAAGCTTGATGACACAGGCAGGGACGTAACATGGCAAGCTATGAAATATGCGTCTTACTGTGCCAGCCTAAGCAACGAACATATAGTCAAAATATATCAGGATTTTTTGACAAAAAACGGTAGCAGCGAAAACGCAAACGAGAAGATTGCTAATTTTCTCGATATTGAAGATTTTTCAGAGACAAAACTCAATGAAGGTATTTCCCAACGGATTATTTTGATCGCCGCCAATTTCCGCAAAGAAGTCACTTCCACAGTGATGTGGTTGCTAAATTACAAAATGAGCATTCAATGTTTTGAGGCAAAGCCTTTTTCACTTGGTGATGAACTTCTCTTAAAACTGGAGCAAATCATTCCAGCAAAAGATACTGAGGAGTTTGTTATTGGCCTTGCTGAAAAAGCGAGAAGCGAAGCCAATATCTCAGCAAATGAAAAAAGCCGAAAAGCCGCAAATATGGAGTTCTGGACAGAACTAATAAAAGTGATGCAGGGAAAATCAAAGCTTTATGACAATATTTCTCCTAGTCCCTATCACTGGATTGGAACAAGTTCAGGTTTTCGTGGAGTTGGGTACAATTTTGTGATTGCCAAAACTTTTGGGCGTACAGAACTCTATATTGATAGAGGCAAAGATAGCCAGCAGGAAAACAAGTGGATTTTCGATAAACTTCACGAAATGAAGGATGAGATTGAAACAACATTCGGAAGCTCGTTAATTTGGGAACGTTTAGACGAGAAACGAGCCAGCCGAGTCAAAATTGAGACCGATGGCAATATCTTTGACAAAGCTACATGGGACGGGATGATTGAATTTATGACAGATACACTCATTAGAATTGAAAAAGCCTTTAAAGGGCCACTAAACAAATTGGCAACAGAATTAAAAGCTCAACATAAGCTCATTGATTGAGATAATGTTGAGCCAGTTCCTTATCTGCATACATAGGGCTTGTCTCAAGCAATTCGCGCAGTCCTGCTTTTGTCATTTGAGGATAAAGTAACTTATTCCAACGCATGATAATATCCCGAGGGTTTCGCAGAATACGCTCAATATTTCGAACACGCTGAATCGAAAGCGGGTGTTTCGAATCATAGCTGAGCTTGTACTGAGCCTCCTGCTGAGAGTTTTTGGCAGCGAAATACTTCATCATATCAAAAGCCATTTCTTGACGACCTGCCCAATACAACATGACGATTGCAAATTCATCGACAGTTTCCTCATTCCCATAATTTGGCAGCCCCCACAGATTCAAAAGGCTATGGCCTAATTCGTGGAATATAATGCCAGCTAAAGCACCTGGCATCTCCTTGAGAATAAGGTCGAAGAATAATTCTGTACAAATCACAATGTTCCCTGTTGCGTTCATTGAATAGGCATTTTGCTGCCCGCAGGGTTTTAAGTGAATGTCAAACTCTTGGACATTAAAATTCTTTTGAATCTGCTGGCTAAAGCCCATTAGCTGATTCTCGATTGTCTGACGTTTTTGTTCATCAAGGTGTTTTGCTATTTCAATCGTATAGTTCACCTTTTTCTTAACAATCATGCTGAATGAGTTGTTGAGGACTAAATAATGATTTTCAGGTGAACGAACCAAATATTGAAACTGAAATTGTCGTTTGCCTCTGTTCACACCTTGGCAACGGCTAGTATCTCCTGCTTTAAAACGCATAAGATCAGCTTCCGAACAGATAAAGGCGTCAACATCGTCATAAACATCATTATGCACATAAATTGACGTTCTTAGTTCGTCGCCTTGATCTACTGGCAATCTAGTCCACCATATCTGCCCTGCCTTAACTTCGACATACTTCGTCATTGGCGGGAAAGCCACAACGGGCGAAACCTGTGCGGCAGCATAAGCCTGATACGAAAAAAGCAAACAAATTAAAAACGACAAAACCAGCCGCATGAGGTCTCTCCAATAACTTAATCTTGAGTATGTATTCTTTGTTGATGGGCCGTTTTTGTCAGCTTAATTTGGCTTAAGGCTCCTACACAAGTTACTATGTAATGAAGTAGGACAGGTACAAGGACAATAGCGATGAACGTAAAGCTTTCATCTTTGCTATATCTTGAAAAGCGGAACAAAATATCGTTCCCGAAATATCGGCGTTGAAAACTGGTGTCAAATCCAAAGACAATTAATTTTGATGCAACGACATATAACGCACAAGCGACGACAAAATATTTTATCGTACCAAATACAAAACCATTTCCATCGTCATTGAATAATGCTCTTGCACTGCTTCGCCCATATTGAATTGCATAAAAATGTGCAGCCCCATAGATGATAGCGGCCAACGACAATCCCAATATTCCTGCGGTCGTTATATTAATTCCATTGCTGAAAAAAATCGCAAACGTAATTTTGCAATATATGAAGGTACCAACACCCCACACTAATCCAGCCATTTAAATACCCCTTACAGGACTACACACCTCTTGCAAGAGTACAATATCAAAAACGCTTGGTAAAGGTGTGCGATGAATTAACATATTGAGAATAAAATATTACCGCCGCCCCTTTTTTGCCAAGTGAGACAAATCCAGCCCATCAAATCTTAGCTGTTGAATGGCTTCATATTTTGACTTTAAGTCAATGTGGATATAGTTGGTTGTTTGAACAGTAAAGCCTTTGCCTTTCAATTTCCCGAGGTCGTCAATTTCATCTAGAGAGTGACCGCAAATCGCTGAAATTTGCAAAATTTCGCGGGTGCTATCGTAAAGGTATGAGGCGAAGGTGTGACGCAGGGCATGAAAGTCTCGCAAGTGTTCATAGATGCCAACTTTTTTGCGATATATTCCAAACTCTTTGGAATATTGTTCGCCCCATTTATAAAGTGGCCCTCGCTTTAATTCGAAAAAGATTCGCCCGTCTTTATCTTCCTTTGCAGCCATGAGAAGGTCTTTAAGGCCGAATTGATATAGGTCTGGATGGATAGGCACCTCACGGATGGAGGAGCCTGTTTTCAGCCGCCCAAACTCATCATTTACCGTAATGAAAGGAATGCCGTCACGTTCCTGAAAATCTGCAACACGCAATTTGCAAAGTTCTTCCCGTCTCATTCCTGTATAGATGCCGAGAATTGGCATCCAGAAATACACATCTTTGTAAAAATTCTTTCCTTCATGATAGGTCTGACGATGGTCACGACCTTTGCGGCCTGTCCAAATTGGAGAATTGAACAAGTCACACAATTGCTCAATCGTCCAAACCTTACGAGATTCGGGAGCGAGTCCATTAAGGGTGATGCCGTCAAAAATTCTCAAATTCAAAGTCGGGATTTCACGCGCAGCAGTATTGAAGACGCTTTTGATATACCCGAACTGTTTCTTTAGCGTTTGCTGTCCATATTTCTTGTTCGGCAATTCAATTAACTGATCTGCCGTCATATCTTTGTGCGAAGGACTCTTCCCTAAATTATTGGGCAGCTTTTCAGCATACCATTTATATTTGCGCACATCATCACGGGTATAGGTATCAATTGGCTTGTCCCCAACCGTTAACAACCAGATATTCATACCCGCTGTTTTATGCCTTACGACAGACTCAAGGTTTGCCCTTTCCTCTTCTGTCATATCGGCTTTAGTTTTGTTCTGTATATCCTCGTTTATTGTCTGCTCAAGATATTCAGAATAGAGCTTCTCATGGGTTTCGTCAGTTGTAGCCTTCGCAAGGTGGGTCAATGCGCCTGTTAGATGTTCAACCGTTTTCTCGGCCTCCGCTTTTTGCAAGGCCAGCTCATCATTTTCTTTCTCACGCGCCAGCAAGTCACTGGCATTGACCTGAGTTCTCAAGTCAAGAGTTATGCCTTTTTCTTTGATGATTTCTTTTTGAATGGCAATAATTTTAGCCTGAAGTTCTAAAGACTTGTCTTTCCATTTTTGTTCATCTTCTGACATCTTCCTAAAATCGTTGAACTGACTGTCAACGATTCCCCTGAGCCTGTTTGCTATCCGCCTTGCCATTTTGGGGCAAGCTGTCCCTAATGCTTTTCTAATCTCTTTACGATTAAAAATCGACACTAAATCTAGTGGAACCCGTTGACGATAATAATACCGCCCATCAATGCGAAGAAGATGCTGAGAAACTCTGCTCATAAAAGAAAAAACCTGACCCGTACACATGACATGTACACATCAGGTTTTTCAGATATTTTAAGCCTTTGATATTATTTCAATATCTTAGGCCTAAAAGTTGGCTGGGGCACCAGGATTCGAACCTGGGGATGACGATACCAAAAACCGTTGCCTTACCGCTTGGCGATGCCCCATCTGTGTGGTGGCGCGGAACATACGACCAAATTTTAGAAAGTGCAAGAGGGTAATTGAAAAAAAATTAAATTATTTTTCCACAGGAAATCCACCATTTCGGATAGTCCTTTTGCAATGCTTTCTCAGCAGCTTGCGCATCCTTTTCGCATTCAAACAAACCAAAGCAGGTTGCCCCACTGCCCGACATACGGGTCAATGCACATCCCGGCTGAATAGATAAAGCCTGCAAGACATTTGCAATTTCGGGCGCAATCTGAACCGCGGGTGCCATCAGATCGTTTGTGCGTTCTTTTAAAGCCTTGATAAAGGTCGCAAACGTATATTCCCCACCCATCGGCGCCGCATCCGTAAACCCACCTGTGCGGGCCTTAAACACAGATGGTGTGGATAGCGCAATCATCGGGTTAGCCAAAACCATCCAGCAGTCCGGTATAGGGGGAAGGGGGGTGATCACTTCACCGATCCCGCCCACATGGTTGGCATGGGCCTTCATACAGATCGGAACGTCCGCCCCCAAGGACAGGGCCAATTCTTCCAATCCCAATGGGTCGGGAAAAACCTGCCATAACTGACAAAGCGCCTTCAACGTTGCCGCTGCATCACCGGAGCCACCACCAATACCAGCAGCCACCGGCAAACGTTTATCCAGCGTAATCTGAGCCCCAAAATCGGTCTTGCAGAGCTTTTGCAGCCCCAAAGCCGCTTTCATCACCAGATTATCTGGACCCGACACATCAATATAAGACGCCATCGGGCCAACGACATCCAATGACAAACGGTCTGCGGCTTCCACATGTAACAGATCACCTGTCTGGGCAAACACGATCAGGCTATCGAGTTCGTGGTAACCATTTTCGCGCCGTCCACATACATGAAGGTATAAATTTACCTTTGCATAGGCCTGTTGCGTAATGCTCATTCCGTCTCTAGACCATTTGCAATTTTTTGTTCGATTGTTTCCAGAACATCCGGTGTTGGGTTGAGACTTTTTGCCCGATACCATTGGAAACGGGCCTCGCGGTTGCGCCCGACTTTCCAGTAAGCATCCCCGAGGTGATCGTTAATCACCGGATCACTGGGTTGCAATTCAACAGCACGTTCCAGATGAGGCACAGACTTTTCATATTGTCCCAGTCGATAAAGCACCCAGCCGAGGCTATCAACGATATATCCATCGCGCGGACGTTGGGCGACCGCTTCTTCGATCATCGCCTGTGCGCGTTCAAGGTGACGACCGTTTTCAATCCATGAATAGCCCAGATAATTCAAAACAAACGGCTGGTTTGGTTCCAGTTCCAATGCTTTTAAAAATAAAGGTTCGGCCTCATCCCAACGTTTCAGGCGTTCCAGCGAAATGGCACGCGAATAAAACAAATTCCAATGATGGGCCCCAACCTCTTGGCCAATTAAACCAATTGCCTGCCCATAGATTTTTTCCGCTTTTTCAAATTTTTCATGGTGACGTAACACATCGCCCAATGTCACCAGAACCTCCAAACGGTCTGGATGTTGCGCCACCATCTCTTCCAAAATGGCAATTGCACCGTCTTGATCACCCAGATCATCTAGATTCAATGCCATACGCAAACGCGCAGACCATGAAAACGGGTTTTTCTTATCAATTGTTGCATAGATTTTATTGGCATCGGCAAAACGGCGATCACTTTCCAGAATTTCTGCCACCAAAATACGCGCAATCGGGAATTTCGGTTTCACATGCAGAGTCATATGGCCCATGATCAGACCAACTTGCCGGGTACTGTGCGAGCGCAGAGAAGAAGCCAGACCGAACAAAGCCTCCGCCAAGCCGTCTTTGATCGTAATCGCCGGTGTTTTCGCCAACATGCCGCTATTGAGTTCGTCCAACAAAGCCTGAATATAAAGAGAATCGGGGTGCGCCATGAAATACTGTCCATAGACAGCTTGCGCATCATTCACGCGATTCTGTTTAACCAGCAAGGCGGCATAAAGTTCCGCCAGACGCAGGGACATACCGTTTTCGCCCTGTGCCGCCAATTTATAATGTTTTTCTGCGTTCCCGACATCGCCTTTAAAATCGTACAACAAACCGGTGTGCAAATGATAAAGTGCTTCCAGCCCTTTTTCTTTTTGCATCGGGGCAATCGCCTTCAACGCCGCATCCACCCCATCGGTCGCTGCGATTAACCATGTCTGAATTAAAGGTTTCACGTAGGCGCCAAGGCCGCTGCCCGGTATGTCATCAACCTTGGTGCGTGCCGCCGCCATATCACCCGCCACCACATCTTCCAAGGCCACAACCAGTTTCGCCATCAGATTTTCGTTATTAATTTCACCGGCAATCTTGGCGGCCTGTTCAAAACGGCCTTCGCTAGCATAAATCGCAAATAATTGACGTTTCAGATTATCGTCCAATTCGGTGGGGAAATCTTTTGATTCATGTACAGTACTTAAAAAATCGGCTGCATTCTCCATATCACGATGGCGTACCGCATATTGCCCCACAAGATAATTTGACAAGGAGGACTCGCCCGGTTTTAACGGAGGCATTTGCGGTTCACTGGCCGTCGTGCAACCGGTAATCAAAGCCGGGGCACAAATTGTTGCGCAGATGAGGAGGTTCTTCAAACTAAATACAGACACGTTTCGTCCTTGTTTTATTGCCAAACCGGTTACTTGCGATCAGCAGTGTAGCCGAGCGTTTATATAATTCACAACCAGTGAATTGGTTTTTTGTAACAATTACTGTATCTTGCTTGCCAAAGTTTTAGAAGAAGTGACGAAAAATGTCAGAAAACCAACAAAACATGCTGAATGACTGGTTCGAAAATGCGCTTGATCTCTTGTGCATTTTCGATGAAACCACCTGTCTGAACCGAATAAATCCGGCATGGACAAAGACAACCGGATGGACTGAGGGTGAATTAATCGGTTCACAACTGGTTGATTTTCTGCACCCCGAAGATGTCGCGAGCATGCGCGGGGCCTTGCAAAAGGTGATTAAAAACCTTCCCCAGCAAGATATCGAAAACCGCTGGCGACAAAAAAATGGTCAGTACATTTGGCTGAGTTGGAATCTTTCCCTAAGCGGGTTACCTCACAAGGCCATATGCGCAAGCGCACGCGATATCAGCACAAGCAAACAAAAGCAAATTGCCATTGATAACGATGTCCGCCTGCTGGAATTAGCTGAACAGACCGCCCGGATCGGTCATTGGCGACTCGATGTTTCCAAAGGAGAACTTCAATGGTCAAACGAGGTCTATAACATCTACGGACGGCGCCCGAACAAGGCTGTTATCACCCTTGACGATTTTATTGATGCGTTTTCCGGCAGCCACCAAAAGGAATTCTGGTCACTTATCCAACACGCCATAAATGATGGTCGGGAAATCAGTACGGAACTGGTTCTCAAGCGCGACGACAACGAAAGACGCACCGTCGCGGTTCGCGCTGTTTGTGAATATGATGCAAGTGGTGTTGTGCGCAGTCTGTTCGGCATCTTGCAGGACGTCACCGAAGAACGCGTCCATCAAGCCAGCCTGCGCAGTAAAGAAGAACTCTTATCAATGGCTTTTCGCGCCACATCGGACGGGATTTGGGATTGGGATCTACAAACCGACCAAATGTGGTTTTCGCCACAATGGAAAGCGCAACTTGGTTATGAAGAAGATGAAATTTCAAACAGTTTTGAAAGCTGGGCCAATCTGATTTTCGACGAAGACCGCATTAAAGCGATGGACATGATGGACGCGCATTTTCGGGGTGAGTTGGACCGTTTTGAAATGATCCAGCGTTTTCATCATAAAAAAGACCATACGGTTTTCATTTTGGTGCGCGCCTATGCCTTACGCGATGAACAAGGTCGCGCGATCCGTATGATCGGTGCCCATACCGATGTCACGGAACTTAAACAACTGGAACAGGCCAAATCCGAATTCACCTCGATTGTCTCCCATGAATTACGCACTCCGCTGACCGCCATTCACGGTGCCATCGGTTTGCTTGATGGTCATTATGGAGAGGAACTGTCCGAACCCGCCCGCAACCTTGTTCGCATTGCCCAGAATAATAGCGAACGTCTAAACTTTCTGGTGAACGACATTCTGGATATGGACCGATTGCAATCCGGGAATGTGACTTTTTCTCCTTCTGTGATCCCACTTGATAGCTTCCTGCCGCAAGTGATTGAAAATCATCGGTCGTACGCCGGGAAATTCAAAGTCGATCTGGATTACGATCAATCGGGCGACAGTTATCAGATCCTTGCAGACCCTGACCGTCTCATGCAGGTCATGGCCAATTTGGTTTCCAACGCCATAAAATTTTCCCATGAAGGGCACACGGTTAAAATTCGCGCCCATACGCGCAATGATAAAATCGCCATTTCCGTCATTGATACCGGGCGCGGTATTCCCCGAGATATGCGTGACAAAATTTTCAATAAGTTTATTCAGGCCGACAGTTCCGATCAGCGTCACAAGGGCGGAACAGGGTTGGGGCTGACCATTTCAAAAGCCTTACTTGAAAAAATGAACGGGACGATCACCGTTATTTCTAAACTGGACGAAGGGTCCACCTTTACCATTTTACTTCCTCGTGCCGAAACATCTGCCGAATAAGATTGATTTAAGCTCCCCCCTTGTTTTTTAAGAAAACATATCCAGTTGTATAATGGTTGTGATGTATTTGGGGTCTTCATGGTCGGTCTGTTTCAAACCATTATGGATCAAATCTTTGGTTCACCTTCCCCCCCTCCCGATATGTTAGCGGACGACGGGGGGCTGGCTGAGTTTGCCAAACAATATGCCGCACAAATGGAAGAAGAAAAAAAATTCGGCAAGAAACCTTCTGTTTCCGGTGACGATGTGATCCACATTCAACACGGACGTCACGGTGCGCGCGCTTACCTGTTGGATACATCCGCCTTTCGCAAAGCACTGGTCAAAGAGCTGCGTCCCAGTATCCCCCCGGTTACGGAAGGTATTTTAAAAACGCGTTGTGGCGAAAAAGGTGTGGGATATATGCACGTCGATGCCTTTTACGCCTTTCACATTCACAAAAATGATGCGGTTGAGGAATATAACGCCGCCCTTGGCATTATTGACGAAATCGGCGCCCGTCTCTTAGGCGATCGCTATACCAGTGGCGAGCGAAAACCAGACATCCCGATAACCCGTGTCTTGCCGCAGGACATCGTAAACCCGGATGGGACATTCAATATTCAGCGGGCCAAGAAGGCCATCAAGCTGGTGGTGGAAAAAAACATATCCGGCCCAACCGATACCAACTGGCAGGATGGGAAAATCAGTATTGAAGCCACAGACCCCACCCAATATGTCCCCTTGCCGCCCCGTCCCACAAAAAAGGACTATGGCGACTGGAAGACACAGAAAAAACCGGTAAAAGACAAACAAGTAAACGACTGGCACGCACAGCCCACACGCGCAAGATCGACCGAAACCAACTCCACACCATCAACCCCGACAAAAAACAATCCGCCACCGTCACAGCAATGGCAATCAACAACCGAGCAAAAAACACACAACAACCATGAAGCCAAAACAGCACGTTCCTGGCTCGACACGCCGCAATCTCCCCCCGACAACACCGCAACCGAGCCGCAAACCCAAACGCTCCCGCCCAAATCATTGGGCGTTCAGCCCACCCGATTGCGCCAACTAGGCGATATAGTTCTCGCCTTTCATCCCACGTGGCAACGTCATACAGAACGTATTGATTGTTATGTCGGGTTTGGTTTTCGTCATCAAGACAACACCCTTTTCAAAGGAGATCAATTCTATCCGGCCTCTGCGCCTGCTAAAACCATCCAACGCATCGATAAAGCCATTGCCAAACAAGGTGTGCAACATCTGGAACACACCAGCCAACTGGACCAAAAGGCAATTTTTTTACCGTTCCATCTGGAAAGTATTTTAGCGGAAAAAAAATATTCCCCGCTCAAACCATTACACAACCTGCCGGATCAAACCCGTCAGAGGCTCTGGATTGAAATTATTGGATTGGATGAATTGAAATCAAGCGAGGCCCTCTTCAAAGCCCTGCAAATACATCAACGTTATCTGCCGCATATCGGCATCCAAATTGAAGACCAAAATATCCCACGCGATATTCTTGAAAATGAGGTCATATCCTTTGTCAGCTATGATATGTCGCTATCTTCCCCCAATACCCACCACAAAAGTCACCTGAGCACGATGGCGAAAATGGCCCATAAACACAAAAAACATCTTTGTACATGGGGGGTAAAAAATAAGCAGGATATCGAGCGCGCCTTGCAAGAACAAAGCGCCTACCTCAATGGACGAGGCTTGGCCCGAGACATGCGAAAGCCGGGAAAGATCATCCCTCTCCCGGCTTCCCGAATGTTACTGGATTAAAGCATACTGAAGAATTTTTTCAGGTCGTCATCCAATTCACGAACAGGGTTAATTTGATCCCCGGCCGCCCAAATAACTGTAATTGCACCAGCATAAGACCCGGCAGAAGCCTGCGCGATATCCCCGATGCGATCAGACACCATATTGGATTGATCGGCAACAACACCGACTTTTTCCGAAATATCATTGGTGGCAGCACCTTGTTCTTCAACCGCAGCCGCAATCGCACTGGAAACTTCGTTAATTTCGTTGATCGTGTGATAAATCTCGCCGGATTTACGCACAACCTCTTCTGTCGCATCCTGAATATTGCCGATCTGCTGCGCAATACGGTCCGTCGCCTTTGCCGTTTGATCTGCAAGGTTTTTCACTTCAGCCGCCACAACCGCAAAGCCTTTTCCTGCCTCCCCTGCACGGGACGCTTCGACCGTCGCGTTCAACGCCAAGAGATTGGTTTTCGCGGCAATATCGGAAATCAGCTGAATAACTTCCCCGATGTTACGCGCTTCTGTGGACAGAGCCGTAATATCTTCCTGAATGCTGTTTACATTTGTCATCGCCAATTGAGATGTTTCACTGGCATAAGAAACCTGGCGGGTAATCTCGGCAACCGAGGAGGCCAATTCTTCTGTCGCAGCCGCAACCAACGTAATACTTTCTGACGTTTGAATCGCAGAATCGGCAACATCAATCGTCCCTGATGAACTTTTATCAATACGTTTGCCCATATTTTCAGCTTCGCTAACAATGGATTTTGCGTTGTTGATAACACGTTCAACAACCGTATTGACCTGATCTTGCAAGGTAAGTGCCGATTTTTGCATCCCGGCCAAATTGGCAATCGATCCGTTAATATCGCGCGAGCCTTTCAGGAAAGCCCCGGTCATGCCGGTTTCAATAATCGTGCGGTAATATTTTTTCTGTGCCACATGCTCCATCGCAGCAGCCGCTTCACGTACAAAGGCATCTGTGCGGTCAATCGCGGCGTTCACCGCATCGAACATTTCCTGTTCTTTGCCATGTCCCCCACGAGTAATTCGCGCTTCGAAGTTTCCTTGATCAATCTCATTACATACATGGATTACTTCATCAATAGCCGAACCCGATCCCAAAGCAACAGTACCAGAACCGGCAAAAATACCAAAAAGAACAAAGCCCAGTGCCACAACGATTAAAAGTGCCGGAATAAGAGAAAAACCCGTCGTCACAACCATCTGGACAAACAGCGCAATCAAACATGCCGCTGCAAGATAGGAAAACACATTCCCTTTTGATTTAGATGGAGAGGATGAACTCGTCATATGCGACCCCTTTGTTATCTAATATATCCATCAAAGCTTGCGTGGAAGCCTGTATCCCGTCCTTGCGGTTCTGGTGGGATTGTTCGATTTGCAATAGCTTACCGTACAACGGGATAATAATATTATCCAATGTATCGCGTTTTGCCACACGTCGGTTGGAATGGTAGCCGACCACATTAGCGTCAGCATCAAAGCTAGGCGTGACATGGGCCAAAACCCAATAATGATCGCCGTTCTTGCAGCGGTTCATAACGTACGCAAATAGTTCTTGCTTACTGGTCATTTTATCCCAAAGAAGTTTGAATATACTTCTGGGCATATCGGGATGGCGGATCATACTGTGCGGTTGCCCCATCACTTCATCCAAACCATATCCGGCGACATCGAGAAAAACCTTGTTCGCATAGGTAATACGGCCTTTTAGGTCCGTCTTACTTACAATAATTTCATTATCGCCAAATGCGCGCTCAACCCCCGTTAAAGCGGTATCATTATTCGCCATCTGAGAACCTCTATTCTTTTTAGCTATCGTTGTAGTTTAGGTAGCTCCCTACCAAAAGTACATAAGTAAAAATACTTCATTCAGATATTTATTTCGGCCCAAAACCACAGAAACATTGACTCTTGAATAAATATACGTATATTTCGCCCACTTTATGTCCGAGTGCGCGTTTGCGCATAATCGGATTTTGTTGTAGCACGCTGCTTGAGGTTCTTGATTATCAAGTTCGAAAGTCCGCATTGATCGGCACCGTAAGGCGCGTTTATTAAAGGGTATGTCGAACCATGTTCGCTATCGTTAAAACCGGCGGTAAACAGTACACCGTCGCTGAAAATGACGTTATCGTCGTTGAAAAATTGGCTGGTGAAGCCGGTTCTGAAATCAAACTGGAAGACGTTCTTCTGGTTGGTGCAGAAGGCAAAACCACAGTTGGTACGCCGCTTGTTAAAGGGGCTTCTGTCACAGCAGAAGTGATCGAACAAGGCAAAGGTGACAAAGTGATCATCTTTAAGAAAAAGCGTCGCCAAAACTATCGCCGCACAAAAGGTCACCGTCAGGAACAGACCGTTTTGCGCATTAAGTCTATCAAAGGCTAAGGCCGTTAAACTAAGGAGATCAAGTTATGGCTCATAAGAAAGCTGGTGGCTCGTCCCGTAACGGTCGCGATTCCGAAAGCAAACGCCTCGGCGTTAAAAAATTCGGTGGCGAAGCCGTTCTCGCTGGTAACATTCTGGTCCGTCAACGCGGCACCAAATTTTATGCAGGCGACAACGTTGGCATGGGTAAAGATCACACACTGTTTGCAAAAGCAGAAGGTAAAGTGAACTTCCGCACCAAAGCCAAAGGCCGCACATACGTCAGCGTAGACGCTGCCGAATAAGCGATTTTTCGCTTATAACAGGTTAGGAAAGAGAGGGGTGGTTTTCCATTCCTCTTTTTTCGTTCAAACAAGACGGTTATTCTGACATTCCCTGAATAACCACCTTCATCTCAAGAAAGCTCCCCGCCCGGGCGAGGACGGTATCATCATGAAATTTTTAGATCAGGCGAAGATTTTCCTCAAAAGCGGTGACGGCGGCAATGGCTGCGTTTCCTTTAGACGCGAAAAATATGTCGAATTCGGCGGTCCTGACGGCGGTGATGGCGGTCGCGGCGGTGATGTCATTGTTGAATGCGTCGACAATTTGAATACGCTGATTGATTACCGTTACCAACAGCATTTCAAAGCCCAGCGCGGTGAAGGCGGCATGGGGCGCAATCGTTCCGGTAAAAAAGGCAACGATATTATTCTTAAAGTCCCGGTCGGAACGCAAATTCTCGATGAAGATAAAGAAACGGTACTGGCTGATTTTCTGGAACCCGGTGTCCAGCGCGTTTTAATGCGCGGCGGTGACGGTGGCCGTGGGAACGCACAGTTCAAAACCTCCACCAATCAGGCACCTCGTCGCAATGAACCCGGCTGGCCGGGCGTGGAACGTTGGGTCTGGTTACGGTTGAAATTGATTGCGGATGCCGGTCTTGTCGGCCTGCCCAACGCCGGGAAATCCACATTTCTGGCGGCTGTTTCCCGCGCCAAGCCCAAGATTGCCGATTACCCGTTTACAACCTTGCACCCCAATCTGGGCGTTGTTCATGCCGGGGATCAAAAGGATGGTCGCGAATTCGTTATTGCCGACATTCCCGGCTTGATTGAAGGCGCCCATGAAGGGCAAGGCCTTGGGGATCGCTTTCTCGGTCATGTGGAACGCTGTTCCGTTTTACTGCACCTGATCGATGTCACGCAAGACGATGTCGCCGGCGCCTACACCACAATTCGTCACGAATTGGAAGCCTACAGCCCTGAACTGGCGAAAAAACCTGAAGTCGTCGCCTTGAATAAATGCGATGCGCTTTTGGACGAACAGGTTGCCGAACAAAAAGAAGAGTTGGCGAAGGTCTATAACGGAAAAATTCATGCGATTTCCGGTGTGGCACGCACAAACGTCCCGGAACTGTTGCTGGAAATGCACCGCATTATCAAAGGCGAAGACGGTGGACCCATTGAATTTACCGCCGGCCCGTGGGACGATGGTCCCGTCGACGAACCGGAAGAAGAGTTTTTTGAAGAAGAATCAAAGCCTTTTGATCCTTTAGCGTGACAGAGATTAAAAAACTGGCTTATAAACGTCTCAAACTTGGTATTGGACCAAATTCAAGGTAAGACTTTATCATGGGCGATCTTCAAAAAAGCACGCAGATCACAGACGCCAAACGCATCGTCATCAAGATCGGTTCCGCCCTTCTTGTGGATGCAAAACACGGGACCGTTCATCGCAAATGGTTGGAAAGCCTTGCGCATGATATTGCTGAAGCCCGTGCGCGCGGCCAGGAAATCGTCATTGTGACCTCCGGTGCCATTGCCGTTGGGCGGCGACACCTTGACCTGCCAAACGGCAGTTTACGTCTGGATGAAAAACAAGCCGCAGCCGCTTGCGGCAATATTCGACTTGCCCATGCCTACCAAGAAGTTCTTGGACATCATCACATCTCGGTTGCGCAAATTCTGGTGACCTTGGAAGACAGCGAAAACCGCCGACGCTATATCAATGCGCGCAACACGATTGAGACCCTTCTGCGCGTTGGCGCCATTCCCCTGATCAACGAAAATGACACGGTAGCCACCGATGAAATTCGTTTTGGCGATAATGACCGTCTTGCGGCCCGTGTCGCAGCGATGGTCAGTGCCGACACCTTGGTTCTGTTTTCCGATATTGACGGGCTTTACACCGCGGACCCCGGCAAAAACCCGGACGCACGTTTCATTCCCGTTGTTGAACATATCACGGACGAGATAGAGGCAATGGCCGGTGGTGCCGCCAGCAATGTCGGTTCCGGTGGCATGACCACAAAAATCGCTGCCGCCAAAATTGCCCTGAATGCGGGCTGTCGTATGGTCATTACCAAGGGCGAGCGCGCCCACCCCCTTAAAGCCCTCGAAAACGGTGAAAAAGCCACATGGTTCCTGCCCGAAGCCACACCGCGCAATGCGCGTAAACAATGGATTTCCGGCAGCCTGAAAGCAATGGGTGAAATTGTCGTGGATGACGGTGCCCTCAAAGCTTTAAAAGCCGGAAAGAGCCTATTGCCCATCGGCGTACGTGCGGTAAACGGCGATTTCATGCGCGGTGAAGCTGTCAGCGTAAAAGGCCCGGATGGCCGCGAAATCGGACGTGGACTTATTGCGTACGGGTCCGAAGATGCCCGTAAAATCATTGGTGTAAAATCCAGCGAGATTAAAGAAAAACTTGGCTATATTGGTCGCGATGAAATGATCCACCGCGACCATCTGGTGGTAGAATTATGATCGACATTTCTTATGTCATCACCGTTTACAACAAGGCCGATCACATCGCCCCCATGCTGAATGCACTGGAACGACAAGAGGGCGATTTCAGCCGTGAATTTATCTTTGTCGATGATGGGTCCACGGATCATTCGCTAGATATCATCCGCGAACGCACCAAAGACTGGCCCAATGTTCGTATTCTTGAACAAGAAAACGCAGGTGTCAGTGTTGCCACCAACACAGGCGGTTTTGCGGCAAAAGGCGAATTCATCAAAATCGTTGATGCCGATGATGCGATGACCCCCTACGCCAGTCGCCGCCTGCTTGACATGATGCGCGCGCATAACCTTGACCAGATTGCCGCCGAATGGAAGCTCAGCCCGGATATAGAAACCGATTCTAAAAATGCACTAGAAACCGACGCATCTCTTGATATTTTAGAGGATCCTCTCTCTGAATTTTTTAAAGTCGGTATGGGGGGATCAACCTCCACCATGATCCGTACCCGTGCTTTTAAAGATGTCGGCGGCTGTGACGAACGGGTCTTCGTTCAGGATTTCTCCCTCCCGCTGCGTCTCAGCAAAAAACATCGCATGGCTTGCACAGATTTGCTGGTTGTTTTCGGCCCCGAAAATGCCGATGGCCGTATTTTGGATGCACAGGCCACTGTTATTCACGACCTGTCTGCCACGATGTATTATTTTCTAATGGATAACCCGGATATAAGCGCCGACCTTCAACGTCTCGCCTTTAAACGATGTGCGGGCCGGGCATGGAAATGGGCAAAACGCAAGCAGGGAAAATCCATTTTTTCACGTGCTTTTTATCTTTATCTCTTGTCCCGTCTTCCCATTTGGCAACAAACAAGTCACCTGATTGGCGAAACCATGTACATCTGGAAAGATGAAACGGTTCGCCAATCCGGTTCTAAAAAAGTTTAAGCCGTTACCCGGCGATCACGCACCGACATTTCCTTGATCGGCAAATGTACCACGGCTGCAAACAGTCCCAATGCAATAGACGCCAGCCAGCCGCCTTGAAAACTGCCGGTCAGATCGAAGAAGTAACCTCCCAGCCATGCCCCGAAGAACGCACCGACCTGATGGCTGAACAGCGTAATGGCAAACAAGGTGCTCATATAGCGGGTGCCGAACATAACCCCGACCAACCCGCTGGTCAGGGGCACAGTCGATAGCCACAATGCCCCCATTGCAACCGAAAACGCCATTGTTGAAAAGACGGTAATCGGCATCAGAGTATAAATAAGGATAGCAACAGCACGACTGAAATAAATAATACTTAGGAGATATTTCTTGGAATACTTCCCACCCAAGACACCGGAAACATACGTGCCCACCATGTTAGACAAACCAATAACAGCCAATGCGGTCGCCCCGACATCCGGTGAAATATTACATGTCGATAAAAACATCGGCAGATGCGTCACGATGAAAGCAATATGAAAACCACAAACAAAGAAACCTAAATTCAATAAAATATAGCTATTGGTCCCGAACGCCTCATGCAAGGCTTCACGCAGTGTTTGTTCCGGTTCATGAGTTTCAACACTGCTGTCTGCAGGCTTTGCATTGACCTGCAAGGCCAGAAAAACACCTAAAGCCGCAATCGCTGCCAAACAGGCAAGCGCAAAAGACCAGCCATATTGATTGATCAAAGTTTGAGAAATCGGTGCAAAAAGGAATTGACCAAAGGAGCCACCCATTGAGGCGATACCCAAGGCGGTGCTGCGTTTTTCCTCAGATACCATGCGTGCAACGGCCCCTAAAACCACGGGTAACCCCATCGCTGCCACCCCCAGACCGATAAAGACGCCTGCACTCATATGGAACATCAATGGCCCTTGCGGAAAAGCCATCCCAATAAGACCCAGTACATAAATGAACACACCGCTCATCAATACCGGCATGGTGCCATATTTATCCGCCAAAGCTCCGGCAAACGGCTGAGCAACCCCCCACATCAAATTTTGAATGGCAAGCGCGAGAGCAAAAACACCCAACTGCCAGCCCAAATCCATGCGCATCGGTTCAATAAACAAACCATGGTTTTGACGCATCCCCATACCGAGTGCTAAAATAAGCGCTCCGCAAATAATGACCGTCCATGCTTTTCTGCCCATGTGGCATTCCTTATTTTTAAAATAATCAATCGCTAAATGTAAGCATTCCAAACAATATTTCAAACAATATAGATAGTATTGCGTATAGAAAAAAGATTATGAGAGCGTTATATCTAAGGAGATGAGATTTTTGAGGACGCCAACGTAATGAAAAGTTTAGCGAAAGCGATCTTTTGCGCTGTTTTCTTTTTCAGCACAAACAGCTTTGCTCAACCTGATTTTTCCAAAGTCAAAGTCGTTACCTCTTTTTACGAACCCTATAGCTTTGCAGAAGAGGGGGCCGCACAAGGAATCGCGGTCAATCAGGTTCGTAAGGTGTTTGCTCAATTGCACTTTTTCCCAAATATCAGCGTCTACCCGTGGGCGCGTGCATACAATATCGCACTCAACATACCCGACACCCTTATTTTTTCTATGGCCCGCACACCGGAGCGTGAAGAAAAATTCCACTGGATTGGCCCTGTTGTGGGTTTCGATGTCCATCTTTTTAAAGATAAAAAACGCAACGACATCCACGTCCAGAATCTTGCAGAACTCAGAAACTATCAAATCGGCGTTTTGCGCAAAGATGTCAAAGGGCAATATTTAAAGAAACAAAAAATCGCCGTTACTGAACTAACCAGCGAAGAAAACGGGATTAAGCTTCTGCTGAACAACCGTCTGGACCTTATGCCTGCCGATATTACAGCAACCAGATACCGGCTTGAAAAAATGGGGCTTTCTCCGGATATTCTGGAACCGGTTTATCATCTGAGTGAGATTTCCAGACCGCTTTATATGGCGTTTAGTTTGGGCACTCAGATGGAAACCGTAAATGCCTTTCGCGATGCCTATCAACGCGCTTTTCCAAACGGGCTTTAAACGCGGGCAACCTTGCGAAACGTCCCCGGTTTTGTAAGCACCAACACATTCCCGAACAAAACCAACGGAACGCCAACCACTGCGGCAACCGGCCAATGATATCCTTCAAAAACGGTTGACAGGCTCAACGCTACAATCGGAAAGAGCACAACGCTATAAACCGCTTTTTCAGGTCCGATATTGCCAAGCAGCGTCAAATAACACCCGAACGCAATCACCGATCCAAATACGGCAAGGTAGAACAGCGACCAGATATATTCAAAACGGGGATCAAAAGTAAATGCTACACCGTTGAAGCTGGCAAAAATCGCCATAAACAATGCCCCATAGGCCATTCCCCATGCGTTTGCCTGCATCACCGGAACACCTTTTTTCTGATTACGTGCCGACACCATATTGCCAAACGAGGCACACAACGTGCCCAGCAAAACCAATGTCATGCCATAGAAACCGCTGTCGGACGGGTCAAAATGCTTCACTTCCGGCCAAAAGACCATAAAAGTTCCGACCATGCCCAGAGTTGCCCCTAGAACCACACGTCCGGATATGGATGTTTTAAAGAACAATCGGCTTAAGACAATATTCATTACCACCATAGAGCAAAAGCCAACACTGACCAGCCCAGTGGTAATATGCCCACTGGCGATATACATAAAGAAGTAATTACCAGAAAACAGGCACAGCCCCAAAAGGGCGAGCCATATATGCGTTTTACGGTCAAAGGAAAGAGAACGTCGTGTCAAAACGCAAAAAGCCAGCAATAAAATACTGGCTAATGCGAAACGGTATGCGATAGAAGCTTCCACCGCAACCACGCCCAACTGATATTTGATCGCAAGCCATGTCGAGCCCCAGATCAAAACCGTTGTTATATAAAGAAAGGCATTGGGCATGCTGAATTCATTTCGCCTTGTTCAAAAAACGTCGCTCTGGCACGAAAGCCAGAGCCTGAATTCACGGGAGTATCCAGATCCCGGTGCGACGGGATGACGTAACCGTAAGCATTAATTTATCTCACCCAAAACGGCTTGGCAATTTCTGCTTCCGCTTGCGCTTTGGTCAAACCCACGTCTTTCAACATATGGTCACTCAACTGCGCAAGAGACTTGCGGGAATTATGGCGATGAAGCCATACAAAAAGCGTTTTGTGTGCTGTCTTCAGCGTTGTACCCAAACGTGCCTGTGCTTTTTCGCCGTTATGGGTTGAACAGCATTCAATAATGTTAAGAGTTTCTACTGACATAACGATCTCCATCACGTTTAAGGTTTAGTCAATAGAGGCGCGCCTCTTATGGTTTCTTTTTACAGATGTTTTCTTCTGTTCTCAAACGATCTTTTTTGCTATACAGCATAAGTAAAACTAATCCGAACAACAGGATTGTATCGAAACAATGGCCCGCAAACTCCCCCCATTGAATGCATTGCGCGCATTTGAATCCGCTGCACGCCACCTCAGCTTTACACGTGCGGCAGAAGAACTCTATGTGACTCAGGCCGCTGTCAGCCATCAGGTCAAAGCTTTGGAAGATCACTTGGGACTTAAGCTTTTCAAGCGGTTAAACCGTGCCTTGATGCTTACAGATGATGGTCAGCAATATTATCCCGACGTGCGCGACGCATTAGATCAGTTATCGCGTGCAACTGAAACTTTATTGAAATCCGACCTCAACGGTGTCTTGACCGTATCGGTCATGCCGTCCTTTGCCTCCTTATGGCTGGTGCCACGTTTGCAAAATTTTACTAATCAACATCCTGATATTGACGTTCGCATTGCAGCAGACGACAGTTTGACCGATTTTGCCCGCGATGATGTCGATTGTGCCATTCGATACGGATTGGGCAACTGGCCCGATGTCTATGAAGAACGTTTTATGGGCGAAGATGTTTTTCCGGTATGCTCCCCGCTCTATCTTGAAAAACACCCCTCACTGGTTTCACCGCAAGCCCTGAAACATCACACCTTGATCCATGACTACGCCATCCATAGCGATGCCGAAGCCCACCTTGCGTGGAAATATTGGTTAAGGGAAGCCGGTATCAAAGGCGTCGACCATACCAGAGGACCTAAATTCTCACATACCCATATGGTTATGCAGGCCTGTATGGTGGGGGAAGGGGTCGCATTGGGACGATCAGCCCTGATCCAGACTGAACTGGATGCCGGACGACTTGTACGTTTGTTCGACTTCAGTATCTCTGCCAACGTTGCCTACTATTTTGTGTGCCCAAAAGGCGCGACGGAAAGGTATAAAATCAAGGCCTTTCGCGACTGGTTATTATCAGAATCAGCCCAACTTTGAGCATTCATTTCAAATTTTTTCTGATAAGCTAGTTTCAAATGAAATTATATCAGAGAGGCCTATCACATGCAGCTTGCCGAAGCCCTTTTTTGTGCCCTGAAAGATCGTGGCGCTACCGAGGTTATAGGAATTCCCGGCGACTTTGCCCTTCCCTACTTCAAAATTCTGGAAGATACGAAAGTCCTTCCGCTTTATACGCTTAGCCACGAACCCGGTGTCGGTTTTGCCGCTGATGCTGCGGGACGTTTCAACAGCCGCCTGGGGGTTGCCGCCGTCACATATGGCGCAGGGGCACTCAATATGGTTAACCCGGTGGCGCAAGCTTATGTAGAAAAATCCCCCCTCGTCGTCATTTCCGGTGCGCCGGGCAAGCAGGAAAGCCAGCGCGGCCTTGGCTTGCATCATCAGGTCAAACGAATCGATTCCCAATATAAAATTTTTGAAGAAATCACCTGCGCACAGGTCATTCTCGATGATGTCCAGACTGCACCGCAATTGATCGCACACGCGTTGGACACCTGTATTCAACAATCGCGCCCGGTTTATATTGAATTGCCCCGTGATATGGTGGCCGAAGATATTGCAGCCGTTCCCGCCTTTCATCCCGGTTGTGACAACATGGACGCGGCGCGGGCCTGTGCCGAAGAAGTTCTGGAACATTTACGTGCCGCAAAACAGCCCTGCATTATGGCCGGTGTGGAAATTCGTCGTTTTGGTCTGGAAAAGAAACTGGCGGAACTCACCAATATACTGGGTGTGCCGGTTGTAACCTCTTTCATGGCACGCGGCATTTTAGCCGACAGCGAAGTCCCCTTGATCGGTACTTATCTGGGCCTTGCCGGTACAGAAAAAGTCCGCAAAGCGGTTGAACGTTCTGATGGTTTGTTGATGTTGGGCGTCATCCTGTCCGATACCAACTTCGGGGTTTCCAAACGCGAAATTGACATGCGCGCCTGCGTTCATGCCTTTGATCGTGAGGTCAATTTCGCCCATCACACTTACCGTGAAGTCACGCTGGAATGTTTGATCGAAGCCTTGATCGAGATCGCCCAGCCCATTGGCGATGCCAAACGCCACCCTGCCCCTGTCTATCCACGTAATCTCAGCGCCGATGACAACCCCATTGCACCAACTGATATCGCCTGCGCCGTCAACGATATGTTTGCCAAACATGGCAAAATGCCCATCGCATCGGACATGGGAGATTGCCTGTTTACCGCGATGGATATCGCCAATACCGCTTTGATTGCACCGGGTTATTATGCCTCGATGGGGCCGGGGGTACCGGCAGGGCTCGGCATACAGGCCACATCCGGCAAACGTCCGTTGATCATGGTTGGCGACGGTGCCTTTCAAATGACAGGCTGGGAATTGGGCAACTGCCGCCAATATGGTTGGAACCCGATTGTCTTGCTGTTTAACAACCGCAGCTGGGAAATGCTGCGCACCTTCCAACCGGGACCGGATTATCACGATTTGGATGATTGGAAATTCGCCCAAATGGCAGCCCCGATGGGCGGGAAAGGTGTGCGCGTCACCACCCGTAAAGAATTGGTTGAGGCCTTAGAAGCTGCCCAAAATGATACATCCTGTTTCCAACTGATCGAAATCATGCTGGAACGCGGCGAAATTTCCCAAACGCTTAATCGTTTTGTTAACGCCGTTAAACGATTAAGTACAACGAAATAGGACCTTGAAGGAGGGTGTTGATCTACTAAAGTCGCACCCTCCATTATACAAAAAGATTTGTACCTGTGGATAAACTTCTCTAGCTTGGAATAGTTTGATTATTCTTTTTAAAGTTATTCCATGCACGCTTTTTTGCTTACAGCTTGCGCCTTGATCCCATTGGCCGCCAATTCTATCCTCTGTCGGCAAGCCCTTGAAACCGGTGCAATTGACGCGGCTTCCTTTACTTCCATTCGGATTATTTCCGGGGCTGTGATGCTGTGCCTGATCATCCTGATCCGCCGCCGTCCCTTATCCAGACAAGACGGAAACATCAAAAGCGCCGCCATGCTGTTCACCTATATGGCGTTCTTTTCTTTTGCTTACCTTTCCCTAGGGGCCGGAACGGGGGCTTTGATTTTATTCGGAGCCGTTCAGCTTACCATGTTTGTCTATGCCCTTAAAATCGGGGAACATTTCAGTCTTTTATCCTGGCTGGGCCTGGGAACTGCCGTCAGCGGGATTATTTATCTGGTTTCCCCCGGTCTGAATGCACCGGACTTGATCGGAAGCCTTTTAATGATTATCGCCGGAATTGCATGGGGGCTTTATTCACTGGCCGGACGGGGCACGACCAAACCACTGGAAAGCACCGCCATGAACTTTGTTTACTGCGTGGTGCCCGTTATTGTGATGAACCTGTTTTTTCTGGATCAAACTGTTCTCAGTAATCACGGCGTTCTTTTGGCAATTGCCTCAGGGGCATTGGCCTCAGGCTGCGGCTATACCATTTGGTATTCGGCCTTGCGTTACCTGAAAGCCACCCAAGCCGCCACCGTTCAATTGTGCGTTCCAATCATTGCCGCCCTGGGTGGAACGGTACTGCTGGACGAAACCTTGACACTGCGTCTTATTCTGGCCTCTCTTGCCACATTGGGCGGGGTTGCCTTGGTCCTTTTACAACGCTCCCACAAAAAAAATTAAATCCACGACAGGGATTTTTCCAGAAAAGCCCGCGCATTACTGGGTTGCCATTCGCCGTGCGCCATGATGGCCTTTTCCACGGGTAAAGACAGCAAACGTTCCTTGGCTTGGCGAGTGGCTTTGCGTTTAAAAAAGCTCAGTCGCCATTCAAGCGGGGCATACCCCCGCCCTTCTACGATCCCCCACAGTTTCGCAATCACGCGCTGCCACGTGTTCCAGTGTTTTTGAATGAAGGTCTCGCTGAAATTTTCCGATAGATCCGCCATAATAACGGTATGGGACGGACGATGGAAAAACACCACTTCATCCATAAAAAACGACCCGTTAAACCAGATCAAATCAAACACATCACCCCATTCCTGCGGCGCTTGATCACTTAGCACCCCTGTAAACTGCAAGTCTTTGCGTTTATCAATGGTCGATTGCGGTCCCCATAAACTGACGTTTGGATAAGCCTGTTGCCACGGTCCCAAAAACAGATGATGAATTTTATTGGGGCTGACCAGATGGGCAACCGTCCCCAATGCATCAATTTCCGTTTTTAAATCCGTACTCAGTTCAATCGGGGACCAGACCCATAATTTGTTATCTGCCAGTCGTACAACGACCATACGGGTGGGATAGGGGCAACTGTAAAAATCCACCAGACCGCCTTCGCCAATCCAGATATCCTGTGCAACGTTGATTAACATCGTTATGTCCTTACCAATTCTCCGCCAATAATTCGAAATGGCCTTGGGGGTGATCACACGCCGGGCAGACCGTTCCTGTCTTGCCTGCAACGACTCGATCGTTCCCGCATCGATTTCCGTCAACCTAATATTGTGTTCTTCCCAAAAACGACCAAGCTGTGCGAAAAGAAGACTAGGCCCGCAAAGACGATTTGACAAGTCAGCCTATATGAAGCTTTTCTTTTGGCTCAGAAAAAACTAGATTGGGCACAGATTTCGAAAGGAGCATTGAGAGACACATGTCTAACCCGTTCATCATTGGCCTGAAAACCAACCCGCAGCTTTTCTTCAACGAACTGGACACCATCGAGGTCCAAGCCATCGCGCAAGCTTGCCTACGCGTTCTGGAAACCCGTCATCAAGAAGGCGATATCGAGGCTGCCGGTTGTTTACAAAACGTCTATCGCGACGTTGCCAATATCGAACTGTGACCCGTTTTATCCCTCTCCTGTTTGTCTTTTTATGGAGCACCGGTTTTATCGGGGCCAAGTTCGGTCTGCCCTATGCCGAACCTTATACCTTCCTGTTTGTGCGCATGACACTCACCTGCGCCATTTTGCTTGTTGTCCTGCTGGTTCTAAAAAAAGAATGGCCTAAAAGCCGCCGCTTAGGCGGACATGTCGCAATCTCGGGCATTCTCATCCATGTCGGGTATCTTGGTGGGGTTTTTACAGCGATCAAAATGGGCCTACCTTCCGGCTTAACAGCTTTGATTGCAGGGTTTCAGCCTTTGCTGACGGCCTTTATTGCCAAACCTGTTCTCGGAGAAAATGTGCGCCCGGTTCAATGGGCAGGCTTAGTTCTCGGGATCATCGGAACGGTCTTGGTCCTCAGTGAAAAAATTGACCTGAACAATACCGCCTTGTTTGAAGGCTTCCCCTTAAGCGCCGTTTTTATTGCTTTTGGCGCGGTTGTCTGCATTACCATAAGTTCCGTCTATCAGAAAAAATATTGCACCACCATGCCGCTGATGAGCGGGACTTTCATCCAGTATTTTGCCGCCTGCCTGATTTACGGCCTGCTGGCCTCTGGTTTGGAAACAATGGAAATCCAGTGGACGGGGGAATTTATCTTCGCCCTGTTCTGGTTGATCTTCGTGCCCTCGTTCGGGGCCATCAGCTTATTGATGTGGATGATCAAACAAGGCGAAGCCTCCAAGGTGGCCAGCATGTTCTATCTGGTCCCGGCTGTAACAGCGTTGGAGGCCTTCTTCCTGTTTGGCGAAACACTTGGTCTCAGTGCCTTGATCGGTATGGCCGTGGTCAGCGTTGGCGTTGCCTTGGCTGTGCGAAATTAATCTTAAGCCGGTAACTTAAATTCGGGAATTTCTGTCAAGGGGCCAAGCGCGGTCAAAGTCGGTTTGCTGGCAAAGACACGGCGGGCCACCTTACAGACCGCATCCACATCAATGGCATCGATTTTTTCAACCACTTCTTCTACCGGAATAATACGGTTAAACACTGTCAATTGGCGGGCCAATTGTTCACATCGGGTTGAAGTACTTTCCAAAGACATCAAAATGCTGGACTTCAACTGGGCGCGGGCGCGTTGCACTTCATCTTCGCTGACGCGCTCACAAACTTTGGCAATTTCATCAGCCAATACCGGAACCAGTTCTTTCATTTCATCGCGGCCCGTACCGGCATAAAGCCCCAGCATCCCGCCATCATCATAGGCAGAAACAAAGCTATAGATCGAATAGACAAGCCCGCGTTTTTCACGGATTTCCTGAAACAGTCGCGACGACATGCCGCCACCAAACAGGGTCGACATAACCGATAGACTGTAAAATTCGGGATCATCGTATTTAACCGCATCAAACCCGGCAACCAAATGAACCTGTTCCAGATTGGGGCGGTTTTCCACAAAATGCCCCCCGACATAACGGGTCGGTTCCGGCAAAATCTGTGTTTCACGCGGCAAAGAGGTAAACTTTTCTTCGACCATTGCTACCAATGTGTCATGGTCCACATTGCCAGACGCACTAAAGACCATGCGCGACGTCGCATAATTATCCTGCATATAAGACAAGACCGTGTCACGAGACAGGGATTTGACGATATCGGCCTCACCTAAAACCGGACGGCCCATTGCCTGATCAGGATAAGCCGTCAGTTGGAAATGATCAAAAACAATATCATCCGGCGTATCATTGGCTTGATAAATTTCCTGTAAAATGACACTGCGTTCACGTTCCAGTTCTTCACCATCAATCACGGAATTCTGCAAGATGTCTGAAATGACATCAACCGCCAGGCCGACATCCTCTTTCAACACCTTGGCATAATAGGCCGTGTTTTCGCGCGACGTATAGGCATTGATATGCCCCCCAACATTTTCAATCTCTTCTGCCAGTTGCAAGGCATTGCGCGTCGTCGTCCCCTTAAAGGCCATATGTTCCAGCATATGTGAAATGCCGTTCAATTCCGGCTTTTCGTGACGGGCACCAATTTCAATCCATGCACCGAGTGAAACCGACTGGACAGACGCCATATGGTTGGAGACAACGCGCAAGCCGTTGTCCAGTGTCGTAATACGAACGTTCATTTAGGCAAGGGTCTTTTCAATAAAGGACTGAATGGTGGGTAAATCATTTTTCAGCACGTCAAAACGTTCTTCACGATCAAACAAATCGCTTAGACGTTCCGGCAAGGCCGGATGAACACCGGAGGCCTCTTCAACCGCCGCCGGGAATTTGGCAGGATGCGCCGTTGCCAAAGCAATGGTGACTGCATCGGTTTTCACCGCATCGCGCGCAACCGCGCAACCGATGACACTATGCGGATCCAACAATTCGCCGGTTTGTTGATGAAAGGCATTAATCGCCTGTTTGGTGGCTTCATCGTCCAAACATTGGGCCGTGAAATCTTCACACATGGCTTTCCAGCGATCTGTACCGAAATCAACTTCGCCGGTATCGCGGAAATCTGCCAAAGCCTGTGCCAAGGCAGAACCATCCGCCTTGTAATGTTGTGCCAGCAAACGTTCGAAGTTGGATGAAATTTGAATATCCATTGACGGGGATAAGCTGGGTTCCACCGTTTCCATTTTCATCACACCCGTTTTGAAATAGCGGGTTAAAATGTCATTGCGGTTGGACCCGATCACAAAACTTTCGATCGGCAAACCCATTTTCTTGGCACAATATCCGGCAAAAACGTTGCCAAAGTTCCCGGTCGGCACGGCAAAACGGGTCTTGCGATCCGGTGCACCGACCTGAACAGCCGCCCAGAAATAATAGGCGATTTGCGCCATAATACGCGCCCAGTTGATCGAGTTCACCGCAGATAAGTTATATTTATCGCGGAAATCCATATCATTAAACATGGCCTTAACCGCATCCTGACAATCATCAAATGTGCCTTCCAAGGCGATATTGTGTACGTTGGAAGACATGATTGTCGTCATTTGGCGGCGTTGTACATCAGACACGCGCCCTTGCGGATGCATAATAAAAATATCAATACATTCACGGTCACGACAGGCTTCAATCGCAGCGGACCCGGTATCGCCGGATGTGGCGCCCACGATGGTCACGCGTTCCCCGCGTTTTTTCAATATATAGTCAAATAAACGACCCAGTAATTGCAGTGCATAATCTTTAAAGGCCAAGGTCGGGCCGTGGAACAGTTCCATGACCCATTGGTCAGAATCCAGTTGTTTTAACGGAGCAACCGCCGGATGACCGAAATCCTTATAAGCATCCTGCACCAATTCGTTAAAATCCGCATGCGGGATAGACCCTTCCACAAACGGGTACATCACACGAACAGCCATATCGGCATAAGATAAGCCGCGCATCTCGCGGATATCCTCGGTGCTGAACTGCGGCCAGCTTTCCGGCAGATACAGGCCGCCATCACGGGCCAAACCTGTCAAAAGAACATCATCAAAGGAAAGTGCGGGCGCCTTGCCGCGGGTGGAAACGTATTGCACCTTGGACCTCTTTGCATCGAGACAAAAACCTAGACGCGCTGTTTAACATGCTTTGCAGTAGAGTCCAATAAACAAAACGGCCCTTACACAGGTAAGGACCGTTCCGTTTCAAATGCGGTTTAAACAACCGATTATTTAGGGGCCATACGCAGGGCACCATCCATACGAATGACTTCACCGGACAGATAGGCATTATTGACGATATGGTTGACCAAATCGGCATATTCTTCCGGTTTGCCCATACGGCCGCAAGGTACAGATTTATTCAAAGCTTCTTGAACTTCGTCTGGCATACCCAACAACATTGGTGTTGCCATGATCCCCGGTGCAATCGTCATAACACGGATGCCTTTGGGGGCCATTTCACGGGCCACCGGCAATGTTAGGGAAGCCACCCCGCCTTTGGAGGCTGCATAGGCCGCTTGACCGATTTGACCATCGGCAAATGCGATAGAGGCCGTATTGACCACAACGCCGCGCTCTTCCCCATTCACCGGGTCCAATTCCAGCATGTCGGCGCAGGCCAGTCGGGTCATATTGAATGTCCCCACCAGATTGACGTTAATCACTTTGGAGAAAAGGTCCAGATCGTGTGCGCCATTGCGTCCCACGATTTTAGAAGCCGGGGCAATCCCAGCACAAGACACAACGATGCGGGCCGGGCCATGTGCTTCGCGCGCGCTGGCAAATGCCGCTTCGGCGCTGGCGGCATCGGACACGTTACATTCAACCGCAATCCCACCAATTTCATCAGCGACTTTTTGCGCAGCTTCCACATTCATGTCGAAAATGGCAACTTTCGCCCCTTCGCTTGCAAGTTTGCGTGCCGTGGCTTCCCCCAAACCGGACGCACCACCTGTAACGATTGCCGCCAAACCTTGAACGTTCATATCCTTCTCCTTAAAAATGTTTACCTTTACGTCAACGTAAACTTGAAGAAGCTTATATCAAAGACCGCCGCGCCCTGCAAAGAAAAAAGGGCCGTGCCAGATAGGCACGACCCCTTTTTAATAAGCTTGTAAAGCTGATGGTTGGTTTGGACTTAGAAGCCCATGCCACCCATGCCGCCCATACCGCCCATGTCAGGCATTGCCGGACCAGCACCTGCAGGTTCCGGCTTATCAGCAACCATTGCTTCGGTTGTGATCAGCAGACCGGCAACAGAGGCCGCATCTTGCAGAGCTGCGCGAACAACTTTAACTGGGTCGATAACGCCCGCAGCCACCAGATCGGTATATTCACCAGTTTGTGCGTTGAAACCGAAGCTTGTATCATCGGATTCCAGCAATTTACCAGCAACAACCGCACCGTCGTGACCCGCGTTTTCCGCGATTTGACGGATCGGCGCTTGCAACGCACGACGGATGATGTCGATACCAACTTTCTGATCCGGGTTTTCACCTTCCAGACCTTCCAGTGCTTTGGTTGCGTACAACAGGGCTGTACCACCACCGGAAACAATGCCTTCTTCAACAGCAGCGCGTGTCGCGTGCAGGGCATCATCAACGCGGTCTTTGCGTTCTTTCACTTCGATCTCGGTTGCACCACCAACCTGAATAACAGCAACACCGCCGGCCAGTTTCGCCAGACGTTCCTGCAGTTTTTCACGGTCGTAGTCGGAAGTTGTTTCTTCAACTTGTGCTTTGATCTGGTTGCAACGTGCAACGATATCGTCTTTGTCGCCTGCACCTTCAACGATTGTGGTTTCTTCTTTGGTGATAACCACAGACTTGGCAGTCCCCAACATGTCGATTGTCACGCTGTCCAGTTTCACACCCAGTTCGTCGGAAACGAGTTGGCCGTTTGTCAGGATAGCAATGTCTTGCAACATAGCTTTACGACGATCACCAAAGCCCGGTGCTTTAACCGCAGCAACTTTCAAACCGCCACGCAGCTTGTTGACAACCAAAGTTGCCAGTGCTTCGCCTTCGATGTCTTCTGCGATGATCAACAGCGGACGGGAAGACTGAACAGAGGCTTCCAGAAGCGGCAACATCGGCTGCAAAGAGCTCAGTTTACCTTCGTTGATCAGGATGTACGGATTGTCCAGCTCGCAAATCATTTTTTCAGAGTTGGTCACGAAGTACGGAGATGTGTAACCACGGTCAAACTGCATACCTTCAACAACGTCAAGCGTTGTATCCAGACCTTTTGCTTCTTCAACAGTGATGACGCCTTCGTTGCCGACTTTATCCATTGCTTGTGCAATCAGATCGCCAACTGTTTTTTCACCGTTTGCAGAGATTGTACCAACCTGTGCAACTTCTTCGTTTGTAGAAACAGGCTTGGAACGTGCTTTAACGTCTTCAACAACCTTTGAAACCGCAATGTCGATACCGCGTTTCAGATCCATCGGGTTCATACCAGCCGCAACAGATTTGGTGCCTTCACGAACGATAGCCTGCGCCAAAACAGTTGCAGTTGTTGTACCGTCACCAGCCAAATCGGCTGTTTTGGACGCAACTTCTTTGATCATTTGCGCGCCCATGTTCTGGAATTTGTCTTCCAGTGTGATTTCCTTGGCGACAGACACACCGTCTTTTGTGACACGCGGAGCGCCGAAGGATTTGTCCAGAACAACGTTACGGCCTTTGGGACCGAGTGTTACTTTTACAGCGTTTGCAAGAAGGTCAACACCTTCGAGCATTTTTGCACGAGCTTCTGTGCCGAATTTAATTTCTTTAGCCATGTGAGCTAGACCCTTATTTTAAGCAGTCAAAATTATCTATGAAACGTGATTAACAAAGCCGATTAAGCTTCGATCACACCCATGATGTCGGATTCTTTCATAATCAACAGATCGTCACCGTCGACTTTGACTTCTGTACCGGACCATTTGCCGAACAGAACGCGGTCACCCGCTTTTACGTCAAGTGCGACAAACTCGCCGTCTTTATTGCGCACACCCGCACCCACAGCGATCACTTCGCCTTCGGACGGTTTTTCTTGCGCAGCTTCCGGCAAAATAATGCCGCCAGCGGTTTTAGTTTCTTGCTCTACGCGTTTTACGAGGACGCGATCGTGCAGAGGACGAAATTTCATGGTTTTAAACTCCGTGATAGTCACCAAAGTAATGACCCGAACGAGTCAATGATTAGCACTCGTTAGGTCCGAGTGCTAACAGAGGTAATTTGTGACCTCATTTCTGTCAAGCTATGAATTACTATTTTTTAATGACTCGTCGATAAAACCTGCATTGCACCGCAACATTTGCAGGGCTTATTCTTTACCGCGACGGTGGAGGAGATCAAACTCTCCCCCCAGTTTTTCCACATCAAAAATGATAAAATTACTGCCGCGGAAATCTTGTACAAAATCAACAGCCTCATCATTCGGGGCAGGCTGTTTCCAAAGTGTAATCACTTTGCTGCGCGGATGGGCCGCCAGCCAATCAAACATACCTTCCCCGCGATCGGTTGCCAATTCTGCAATCGGTTTTTCCAAACGCCCTAAAAACTGGAATGTGCCATGATACTTACCGACAAAGGCGACTTCGTATCCGTCGTCCTGCATGCTTTTGATCTCACGTCCCATCGCATGCAGATCAAAAGACTGTGCAAGATACGGCGCAAGCGCAAGATGAAGTGCAACCACAAAGCCGCCCATCATGCTGGTAAAACCAATCACCGCAGATTTATTATTCAAAACCGGTTTGGCAATCATATAGAGCGCGATCATTAAGGGGATCAGCATCCAATAAGTCGGCAACATCCCCACCCAATCGGGCAATTTGCGGATCGGTAAAAAAGGCACCGCGATTAACGTCACGCTCAGCACGATCATAAATCCGGTAGGCAGCAAACGCCCCAACCGGGATGAAAACAATTCACCTTCATCCAGCACACGCGCCAGCACAAAGGCAAAGGCCGGGAAAATCGGTAACAAGTAATGCAGTTGTTTACCGCTGATCAAGGAAAAGGCCACGAAGATTGGCACAAACCACAACAGGCAAAACCGGATCTGGCTTTCTTTAAAAATTACGCCTGCCTTTTGGATCAAACCACGCCATAAGCTCGGCCACAGGACCCACGGCAGTAACAAGGGACCGATGACAGCCAGATACCACCACCACGGGCGCGCATGGGCAAAAGATTTCACCACACGACCCGCCGTTTGCCCCCAGAATATTGCATTGCGATATTCTTCACCGCCTTGAATACCGGCTGGGATTGCCCATGCCAAGGCAATAACCGCCCCGCCCAGTACACAAAGCAAAATATTCAAATACCACCGTTTGCGATTCTGGATACGTTTTTCACGATCCCAAAACGGCAATAACAAGGCGATTGGCAAAATTTGCAGCAGGATCACCGGCCCCTTGGCCAGAACACCAAAGCCAATGGCAAGGGCCAAAAACCACCAGCCTTTCACATCGCCATCACGCCAGACCATTAACAGACCAAGCAATCCCCACAGGGTACAGGCGGCCACCAACATGTCGAACATCGTAACCGTGGTAAAAACAGTCCAAAAAGCCGCACCCAGTAAAATAATCGGTGAAAGGTCCGCAATCACCGGGCGTTCAGGCCACAGCTTTTGTGCCATGCTGCGGGTTAAAAACAAACACGCCAATGCAAACAAAGGTGCAACCAACGGCGGCCACCAGTCATTCACCCCGAAAATCGCCCAGCCTGCATTCATCAACCAAAAGAGCAAAGGTGGTTTGTGGCTGTAGGTTTCTCCGTTCAAATGCGGAACGATGAAATCACCACGTTGCCACATTTCCCACGCCACCGCCAAATAACGTGTTTCATCCACCGGCAAGGCCGGACGGGTCCAGATCGCAACCACGACCAATACCAACCACATGACTGTAAACGTGACGGGAGACCAGTATTTCTGCAACATTATCCACACTTTCCTTGCCGATAGGCGACGGGCGTTTATGACATTGAAAAAGGTTGGCTTCAAGCCTGCGATGAAGAAGAACCGCGATCACATTCGCGAACAATGGCTTCGGCCTCGTCTTCATCACCACTCAGCTGGCTTTCAATCTCGCGGCCCAATGTTTTGCCATGACGATATCGACGATAAAGATAGACCCCCAGCAAGCCGGAGCATAAAAATAACACCACACTTAACCCGATGCGCCAAACCGGGTCCACGTCTACACCACTGCCCGCCAAGGCAAACACAATCGTTTGCGGGATATATCCAACAAGTGAGCCAATCACAAAAGGCAGCGCCCGCACACCGGATACCCCGGCCGCTGCATTCGTTGCAACGTTGCTACCTGCTGGTAATAAACGGATTAACAAGGACATCAGGAACGGACTTTCCGACAAAAACTCATCAATCCGTTTCACCTTGCGTGGAAATTTGCGTTTGACAAAATTTCGACCCAAGGCCCGTGCGTAAGTAAAAGTCAAAATACAGCCCACACCAACGGCCAATACCGTGATCGTGGTGCCTTTCACAACGCCAAACGCATAACCGCCCATAAACGCCAAAATTTGACGCGGAAAACCAACAGCGGCCAACACACCGCCCAGCGAAATAAAAATCACCCAGCCTTTTAAGCCCTGACCGCGCACATTCTCGTCGATCCAGCTTTCATCCATCCCCAAAGACAACAGATAAGCCGCCCCGGCGAGCGAACAGAGGAAAACCAGGCCCTTTATGAAGACCTTAAAATTCATGCGTCTTCCTTGGACGGTAGAATCTCAGGAACCTTGCCCCGGCTTTGCAACCACATCACACCCATAATATCGACAATGCCGACCCACAGGCGGTTCCACATGCCGTATTTAGATACCCCACGTTCACGCGCCCGGTGATTAACCTGTACCGACTGCACACGCCCACCACGCCGGATCATCAATGCCGGTAAAAACCGATGCATGTGATTAAAATAAGGCAGATCAAGGAAAGCTTCCCGGGTAAAAACTTTTAATCCGCATCCGGTATCGGGCGTGTTGTCGCCCAACAGACCAGCACGAATTTTATTGGCATTGCGCGATTGCCATAATTTGAAGGCGCTGTCGTGACGCTTGGCCCGCCATCCTGCCATCAACAGAAAATCCTGATTATCGTCTTTGACCAATTCGTCATACAATGCCGGAATGTCCGCCGGATCGTTCTGCCCATCCCCGTCCAGTGTTGCAATCACACGCCCTTGGGCCTGTTTCACACCTGTACGTACAGCCGTACTTTGACCACAGGATTGACGGTGCGTCACCACACGCAGGTTATCCAGCTTGGCCTGCATATCGCGTAATTTTTGCGGAGTTTCATCATCACTGCCATCATCCACATAAACGATTTCAAACGAGATTTTTCCCTCCAGCGCCGCGCAAATTTCTTCAATCAGGGGCTGGATGTTTTCCGCTTCATTTTTAACGGGAACAACAACGGACATCTCTGGTGTGGTGGTCATGGGCAGTCAGCCTTGCTTGTATGGCATTTGAAACGCCGCGCATTATGGCCTTTTCATCCACTTTGTCTAGGATGAACTTTGCAATCACTGTGCAGCCAAAGCCGATTGTGTACGCATTTTCACAAAAGCTTCAAAATCAACCGCCGCCATTGGCTTGCCATACAGATATCCCTGAATTTCATCACAACCGAGTTTGCGCAAAAATTCCAGTTGGAAATCTTCTTCCACACCTTCGGCTGTAATTTCCATACCGAAGCTATGACCCATTGTCACAACCGCACGCGCAATCACGCCTTCACTGTGCAGGTCGGTGATTTCATCCACAAAGGCCTTGTCAATCTTGATGCGTTTTACCGGGAAACGTTTCAGATAATTCAAACTGGAATATCCCGTTCCGAAATCATCAATGGAAAGCGAAACCCCCAAGCCCCGCAAACCTTCTAAAATCGTGATGGTTTCTTCAACATTTTTCATAACCGCACTTTCGGTTATTTCCAGTTCCAGTAAATGCGGCTGTAGTCCAGTTTCCAACAACACGCGTCGAACCTGCGAGACAATGCATATTTGCGTCAACTGCACAGCAGACACGTTGACCGCAACTTTCAAATCACCCAGCCCGTCCGCCTGCCAACGCCGAACCTGTCGACACGCGGCCCGTAAAACCCATTCGCCAATCGACACGATCAACTGACTGCGTTCTGCAATCGGGATAAACAAGGCCGGTGACATAAATCCGCGTTCAGGATGGTTCCAGCGCACCAAGGCTTCCATTCCCGAAACACGATTGTTTTTGACGTCCAGTTTTGGCTGAAAATAAACTTCAAGCTCTTCATTGATCAGGGCTTTTTTAAGATCACGTTCAATGATTTGACGCTCCAATGCCTGCTTGTTCATTTCTTCTGCGTAAAAATGATAGCTCGCACCCTGGTCCTGTTTGGCCCGTTTACAGGCCAAGGCGACATGTTGCAAAACATCTTCGACCGAGCTGTCTTCCTTTTCCAGCAATGTAATGCCCAGCGAACAGCTCACATCAATCTCGTCCTTCTGCCAATGAATCGACTGACTGATGTGTTCCGTTATTTTTTGGGCCAAAACCGATGCGTCGTCACTGTTTGAAATATCAAACTGGATCAAGGCAAATTCATCCGCACTTAAACGTGCCAATGTATCAGATTCGCGTACCAAGCCTCGCAAACGATCTCCAACCACTTGCAAAACCGCATCGCCGCCTTGCGCCCCATAGGCCTGATTAATGGCATTAAACCCGTCCAGATCAATTAAATGAACAGCGGCTTTTATATCAGCCCGTTTCATCTGACGTAAAACTTGCCGACACCGATCCATAAACAAATCCCTGTTCGCCAATCCAGTCAGCGTATCGGTATATGCAATTTTCTTGAGATGATCGGATGTAAACACACCCTTTGACGCATCCAGTGCCTTTTCAACGCGTTCACGCTCGCTTGCTTCCCGGCGTAATTCCCGCACCGTTTCATTCAATTCTTTTGTACGCTCAACCACCTCTGTTTCAAGGCGATTGTTATTTTCCTGTAAACTGTCTTGCTGCATACGGATTTCACCAAAGGCAGCTGATAAACGTTTCAACAGATCATTAAAAGCCAAGGCCACATCACCAAGTTCATTATTTCTGCTTTTCTCAATCAGATGTGATTCAGGGTGCGCCAAATCAACACAGGCGTCCGTCATCCGGCTGCGCAACGTGCGGATCGGGCGCAACATCAGACGATCCAAGATCACCATTGTCACAACCGTCACAAAAAATGAAATCAACAGAACAAGTCCGATAATCCGCCAGATAAAGGCCTGAATTTGTCCCGGTATTTCCGATTTATCCAGCACCGCCGTAACATATAATGGATATCCCAGCTTTTGCGGTGTCCAGGTCACCGTAAATGTTTCTTTATTCGGTGCCAAAATGCTGTGTTGTGACAGTTTGGCAATTTCGTGCCCCGCGTCATCAACCACCTCTGCGGAAATCAAAACAGAGCCACTTCCGATCATCGGCGCCATCTTCTTCATGGTTTGTGGGCCATCCGCACTAATCTCAAGCCAGGCGCGTACAACTGTGAAACCTTCGCGTTCAACCTCCAGCAATCGGTCACGTTCAAAATTATTAACCGAAAAAATCAGAATCGCCCCTTCGACAATTAAAATTGCCAAAAAGACGGCCCCTGTTACATGACGGCATAAACGGCAATGAAACAGCGTTCCCAAAAAGTATTTTGAAGATAAGGTTTGCAAAAGCGCCATGATAATTTTCGATATTGTTTGAGAAGCATTTCATTAGACAATACCAATGTACGCTTTGAATTGCAGTTCACGCTCGTTCACACATCCGTGAACATTTTATTTGCAGGATCCGTAAACAGGTGTAACAAGAATGCATCGCGACACAATACCAAGGGAGTCCACCGTGTCTGAACCATATGCCGGAGATATCACCCCCAAGCAGGCTTGGGAAATCCTTCAATCGTCCAAAGACGCCGTTTTAATCGACGTACGGACCGAGGCCGAATGGGCCTGGGTCGGTCAAGTTAATCTATCTTCCTTGGAAAAAGAACATCTGTTGGTGGAATGGAACCGCTTTCCCGGTGGGATGCGCAACGAAACCTTTGTCGAAGATCTCGCCAAACTGGTGCCGAACCAAACAACAGAACTCCTTATGCTCTGTCGTTCCGGTGTGCGCTCCAAATATGCCGCCATCGCCCTGACGGCTGCCGGTTACAAAACCTGTTATAATATCGAAGGTGGATTTGAAGGCGACCACGACGATCAACGCCACCGCGGCACCGTCAACGGCTGGAAAGTTGCTGGCCTACCGTGGATGCAGGGCTAATGCGCAAGACGGCAACAAGCAGATATGATTGTTTAAAATCTAAGAAATGTCCGTGATATCAGGACGCAATCAACACTGTATTCCCCCAGTTTTTCCTCAAAGGATTTGCTGCTAAACAGGGTAAAAATGTAATGTCTATGCTTATCAGCCAGATAAAATATTTAACTCACCTACTGAGGTATAGCTGCGCAAAGAGATTTTTATTCCAAACCTGACGGCGAAGGTGTGATACTTGACGATGTAATTAGAGATTATTAGGCAAACAAGAAACTTTAGAAAGGCATCTACAGTGCTCAGGAATTTTGACGATAAAGGTCTAAAGGAACATGAACTTTTAACTAATATTTCATTCCTGTGCCCAAAATGCCACGCAAGTAACTTTCATACGATACTTGCACCTGAACCTGATTGGTCAACCGAAAATACATCTGATTCCATTACCGAAAGTGAGGCTTATGTTCTTTGTGGTAAATGCGAGAATGAATTTTTAATAACAGTTACAAATACAGCGATGCATGTAGATTGTTACATCAACGATTATCCAAACATTCAAATTGATTCTGGTTTGCCATTCTACGAACCATCCGACGAATATTGGCAAAATTTATGGCTTGAAGTTGAAGAGGCTCCTCATCCAAGTGAATATATCTATCAATCCCTGTTAGAAGTTCAAAATTTGATAGACACAGTATCAGAAAGTAATGGGAAAAGTATCATTAATAGAATGATCTTTGTTCAACTAATTACAATTTTGGAAGCATTTTTAAGTGATACGCTTAAACGAGAGGGGTGGATTCAGGAGTGAAGTGCAACACCTCCCAACACTATGGTAGCGTTGGGGTGTCCAAACCAATGAGGTGTTGCCATGTCAGAATACGACCACATTTCCTTTGAAGAAAGAGAACAAATCGCCAT